>TARA_B100000749_G_scaffold280887_1_pt1 | contig 193590 bp, 179 predicted proteins | sample TARA_B100000749 | Tara Oceans TARA_B100000749 (sample SAMEA2621232) | marine metagenome | biome: marine biome (ENVO:00000447); feature: mesopelagic zone (ENVO:00000213); material: "saline water (ENVO:00002010), including plankton (ENVO:xxxxxxxx)" | depth 800 m
TTAGTGGCCTTCTTCTTGGTCGCCTTTTTCTTAGTAGCTTTCTTTTTGGCTACCTTTTTCTTAGCCACTTTCTTCTTGGTCGCTTTTTTCTTAGTAGCTTTCTTTTTAGTCGCCGTTTTCTTAGATGCCTTCTTCTTAGCCATTTCAGTCCCCTTAAATACGAATTACATTGAGCCACTCGCTCTAAAAAATGCCCCTCAACAATATCAAATTATTGTGCTGAAGAAACTATCCAGAGTGATTGCTGCGCCAGGCTATGTGTATAAAAAAAGGGTCTGACCATAGATCAGACCCCAGAGTGATAGTTGGTAATGGTATTAACCAATTAAACTTAATGCCATAGCGTTTGTCTGGTTGGCTTGAGCCAAGGTAGACACACCCGCTTGTAACAAGATGTTGTTACGAGTGAGTTCTGAAGACGCCTCCGCAACATCCGTGTCACGAATTCGACTGTTCGCAGCAGAAAGGTTCTCTTCCGCAACAGATAAGTTCGTAGACGTAGATTGTAGTCGGTTTTGCAAGGCTCCAAGATTTGATCTCATGCCGTTAACGTTAAGTTGAGCAGCATCTAGCTCTTCAAGGGCCGTTTGAGCTCCTTCTTTAGATGTGTAATCTAGACCAGAGAGTCCTAATGAATCTAAAGTGGCAACGTTCTCAGAAGCTTCAAATGAAATACGATCTTCAAAGTCGTTATTAAAAATACCTACTTGAAAATCAAACGTAGGGCTGGAGCCGTCAAGCAACTTAGTTGTACCCCAAGTTGTAACGTTCGCAATACGTTCCATTTCGTTCTTTAACTGCTGAACTTCTGTGTCAATAAAACCACGCTCGTCTTGTCCAATAGTGTCCGAAGCGGCTTGGATTCCCAACTCACGAAGACGGATTATAATGTTACCGATTTCGTTCAATCCACCTTCAGCCACTTGAACCATGGAAATACCATCGTTAGCGTTTCTGTTTGATTGACGTATAGATCTGACCTGACCTTTTAAGTTTTCTGAAATCGCAAGACCAGCAGCATCGTCGGCAGCTTTGTTAATTCTGCTACCTGAAGCTAGCTTTGCATAAGATTCACCAATATGTTTTTGACTGTTTACTAAATTTCTTTGTGCGTTAATTGCACTTACGTTAGTTGATACTCTAAAACTCATTTTATCCTCCAAGTTTCAACATTCTATTACCTCCTTGTTCATTCCCTTAATGGGGTCGGCATCCGAGCCTTTGGTTTACGAATTTATTATCTTATTCCATGAAATTCCAATCTTCCCTGATGACCTCCTTTGTTTCTTGTTAATACCATTAATCCCTCTATTTAAACTTCCTGCGCAAGTGCGCTTACGTATACAATTTCGACTAAGGGTGCAGTCTTCTTGACAGGACATCAGGCTAAATAGCCGCAAATCCAGTAAGAATTGGCCTTTTAGATGATCGAGGTCCTAAGACTTACATTGTGAAATCAATACCTTTTAAAGATCTAGTCTCGTTAAAGAATGTCAAAATGGATGATTTTTTTTGTGATGTTCAGGACTTTAGAAAGGCGAGGACTTCCTTAGAAACCGTTTCTGGAGAGTCTTCCATGGGGTGATGTCCTGCCCGATCGTCGATAAATAGTTGTGACGAAGGTAGTAGTTTATCTAGGGATTCCATGTTTTTTAAAGGAACCATATTGTCAAATTTTCCGTAATAAAGAAGAACATCTTTGTCTAAATTGCGAAGTGAGCCAGGCAGCCTTTTATCCTTAATAAGTCTAAGAGCTTCTATAAATGAATAAATAGCATTTGGATTGCCGCTATAAGGTTCAAAGTAGAATTTTTTATTTTCGTCAGTAAACAGGTTTTTATTGTAGAGGACGCGACTAAGAATTTTATTCTTAACAAAATCAGTTTCAAAAAATCTTGCGCCCGCTTTTCTCTGGCTATGTAGTAGTGATATTGGGAGTTTTACAAGTGAGCTATCCGTTGCGGGGGCCATTGCGACAATTTTTTTTACACGTTCGGGGGCGGCTCGACCCAACCAGAGTGCCAGCGCGCCTCCCATTGAGCTGCCCACGAGATGGGCGTTCTTAATTTTCAAAATATCTAAAAACTCTAAAAGTCTTTTGGTCTGTGCGTCCAAGTCGTACTTAACTTTATTTTTACTGGAGCGACCAAATCCAGGAAGGTCTAAGGCCGTGACTCGGTATTTGCGAGCTAGAATTCCAATGACAAACCTCCATATATAAACGGAAGCTCCAAGGCCGTGAATCAAGACTACGTCTTTACCTTTACCCATTTGCCAATATCTGATCTTGAAATCATCGGACAGAGTAAGGAACTGATCATCTGGCAGGAAAAACTGTGGAAGAAGCTCCGTGGACTCCGGAAACAACGAGCTGTTATAAAACCACCAAAGACCTACGACCAGAGAGATGGCAATCAGAACAAGTGCTAAAAGAGTGATCCACTCCATAATTAGTCTATCTCTAAATTTCTACAAAGAGCCATCCGGCCAGTGTTGTAATAGGTTTTAAGTTGTCGTTCTTCTAGATGATTTTTTGCATTATGGCCCAATATGCAAGAAGTACTATTTTCATCAAAATAGGTGCACTGCTCACAAGCGTAAATGAGGTTCAGTTCCCTGAAGTCCCTACCTGAAATAGCATCATGAACAATTCCTCTTCTCAGCAATTTGCGCTTCTTTTTAATCTGAGGGGATATTGACTTTTGACGAACGCGTCCCATGTTTTCCTTAAGGCTGGAATAGTTTTTTTGGCCTAAAAGGCCCTTGTTTGAGCTTATAACCGAATTATTCAAGGTATTGAAGGGTAAACTGGGTCTACAATATAAGTATTTGAAAATAGGCGGTTTTGTATGAACGACATAGAAAAAATGACAATTAAATCCCAGCAGGGGATGCAGGCGGCAGCCGAATTGGCGGAGAAAAACTCCAATCCAGCAGTGGAGCCTATACATCTCATCTATGCCTTACTCACTCAGAGAGATGGGGTCGTTCCACGGGTTTTTGTTAAGGCCGGAGCTAAGGTTCCAGAGATGATTAAGGAGTCTGAGCAGATCATTGGTAAAAAACCTACCAGTGAGGGGAGTAGTTCAAAGATTTTTCCTAGTAAGACATTGGTTGATGTTTTTAACCAAGCCGAAAAAGATGCCAAGCAAATGGGGGATTCATTCATTTCCACCGAGCACTTTGTGACTGCAGCCTATAGAACTGCTGATTCAGAAGTGTTAACATTATTTAGAAATCAAGATGTTAATTTGCAACTCTTTCTGGAGACATTGCAACAGGTTCGAGGAGCGCAAAAAGTGGTCGACGATAATCCAGAAGCTAAATATGAAGTTCTTGAAAAATACGCAAGGGATCTTACCGCGCTCGCTGAAGAGGGTAAACTCGATCCCGTAGTCGGGCGAGACGAAGAAATACGTCGAGTGGTTCAGGTCCTATCTCGCAGAACAAAAAATAATCCGGTTTTAATTGGGGAGCCTGGCGTTGGTAAAACGGCCATTGCCGAGGGCCTTGCTTTGAGGATTATCAATGAAGACGTTCCCGATGTGCTGATTGGTAAAAAGCTGATGGCATTGGACATGGGTTCGCTCGTTGCGGGTTCTAAGTATCGAGGAGAATTTGAGGATCGTTTGAAAGCCGTTGTAAAGGAAGTCACTTCCAGCAATGGAGAAATAGTATTGTTTATCGACGAAATACATACTCTAGTAGGTGCTGGCAAAACGGATGGAGCTATGGATGCTGGGCAAATTTTAAAACCAGCATTGGCCCGAGGAGAGTTAAGATGTATTGGTGCCACCACGTTAGATGAGTACCGACAATACATCGAAAAAGATAAAGCATTGGAGCGTAGATTTCAGAATGTTTTAGTAGATGAACCGAATGTAAACGATGCCATTACGATTTTGCGTGGACTTAAAGAAAAGTATGAAGTCCATCATGGAGTTAAAATTACAGATGCGGCTATTGTGCAAGCTGTAAAACTATCTGATCGATACATAACTAGTCGATTTCTTCCGGATAAAGCCATTGATTTGATGGATGAGGCTGCGAGTCGATTAAGTATTGAAATCAATAGCATCCCTTCTGTGATTGATGAACGGGAGAGAAAGCGAGTTCAGCTGCAGATCGAGGAGAAAGCTCTTAAGAAGGAAAGTGGTGAGTCCACTAAAAAGAGACTGGCCGAAATTTCACAAGAGATCTTAGCGCTAGATTCTGAAATTACGAAATTACGTGATCAATGGGAGCAGGAAAAAGGCGAAATTTTTGGTGTTAAAGAGGCCAAGGAAGAACTTGAAAAATTGCGAATAGAGATCGATCGAGCAGAAAGAGATGGGGATTTGGAGAAGGCCGCTGAACTTAAGTATGGCCAGCTTCCAGCATTGGAGAAGCGCATAAAGGATCAAGAGGAAAGAGATCCTTCTAAGACAGAAACGGAAAATCGGTTGCTAAAGGAACAGGTTGGCCCAGAGGAGATTGCGGAAGTTGTAGCTAAATGGACTGGAATTCCTGTAAAGAAAATGCTGGCTACCGAATCAGAGCGAATCCTAAACATGGAAGCACTTCTTAGAGAGCGCGTGGTCGGACAGGATCAAGCATTACAGGCAGTAAGTGCGGCTGTTTTAAGGTCCAGAGCGGAGATCTCTGATCCAAATAGACCCATTGGTTCATTTATGTTCTTGGGCCCTACTGGGGTTGGTAAAACTGAAACGGTAAAAGCTTTGGCAGAGTTTCTTTTTGATAGCGAAGACTCCATTATTCGAATCGATATGAGTGAATACATGGAAAAGCATTCCGTGGCTCGTTTGGTGGGAGCGCCTCCCGGATATGTAGGCTATGAAGAAGGTGGGCAGCTAACCGAGCAGGTGCGAAGAAAGCCTTATAGTATTGTTCTTCTTGACGAGATTGAGAAAGCCCATCCCGATGTATTTAATATTTTACTTCAGGTGTTGGATGATGGCCGACTCACTGATGGCCAAGGGCGAACAGTAGACTTCAAAAATACCGTTGTAGTAATGACAAGCAATATAGGTTCGCACAATATAATAGATGAGAAGCTGAGTGAGTCGGAAAAACATGAGAAAGTCATGGAAGCTCTAAAAGATCATTTTCGTCCGGAGTTCATTAATCGTATTGATGAAGTTGTAACTTACAATTCTCTGCAAGAAAGTCAGTTGAATGAAATTGTAAAAGTACAGTTGCATCGACTTGTTGAGCGGTTGAGAGAGAAAGAGATTGATTTTAATGCCGACGAGAAAGCGCTAGCACTGTTAGCGAAAAAGGGATTCGATCCAGTTTATGGTGCGCGACCCTTAAAGCGAGTGATTCAAAAAGATGTTCTCGATCATTTAGCGAAAGATCTGATCACCGGTCAGTTGAAATCAGGCCAGACTGTAAGTTTGACTGCAGATGACCTTAGACTGAGCTTCGAATACAGGTAAATCTCTGACGCGAAAGGAACGTTAATTTCACCAATTGAGTTGACCAGCTGCACCTTTAGCGTTAGCTTCTGTTGCTTTTTTGCCATAGTTGGCGGCCTAGAGGCCGCTAATTTTGATTTGACGGCACGAACTTGGTTGGTCTTTAATGAATTTTCTTCACGATTTACGCCAGTTTATTACCAATTTTAAGCCCTCGAGCCTTTTTTTTTACGTGGAGATTGAGTGTTTTCGGGCATAGTAGAGACCACATCGTCTATTTTATCAGTCCAGCCTGATCAGGGGCTTCTTCGGATTTCCATAAAAAAGCCAAGTGAATTCAATGACTTATCAGTAGGCGATTCAATTGCCTGCAATGGGATCTGTCTGACTGTTGAGGATTTCAATGAAGATCATATGGTTTTTGCCATGGCGGCAGAGACTTTGCAGGTTACAGGGTGGACGGTATCCGATTTGGAAGCCGTCACATTGAATCTGGAGCGCTCTCTCCGGTTTGGTGATCGAGTTCACGGACATATTGTAACCGGCCACGTGGATGCGATGGGAACAGTTGTTGAATTTTATGAGCGTGATGGAAGTTGGTTTTTGGTTGTGAAATATCCTGATAGTTTGAAACCCTACATTTGGAGTAAAGGTTCTGTCGCCCTTAATGGCGTTAGCCTAACTATCAATGCTGTTGGGGAGAATACGCTTTCCGTATGTTTGATACCCGAAACTATTCAAAGAACAAATTTAAAAGATCTAGCTGTGGGCCATGCTCTAACTGTTGAAGTGGATAACATGGCTAGAGGGCTTGTACATCAATCCAACCTAGCAACTATGGAGAATCCTTCGTGACCCCGATTCCTGAGTTAATTGAAGATATCAGAAATGGAAAAATGGTTATTCTCGTCGATGACGAAGACCGTGAAAACGAAGGCGATATCATAATTGCTGCCGATAGTATTACCCCTGAGTTAGTTAATTTCATGGCTAAAGAGGCAAGAGGTCTTATCTGTTTGTCATTGACGGAAGAGCAGATTAGAAAGCTTGGTTTAACTCTTATGATTAAGGATGAGCATAACGAATCTCCCAATCAAACAGCCTTCACCTTGAGTATTGAAGCTGCGACAGGAGTTACAACGGGAATATCTGCGGCAGATCGTGCCCACACGATAAAAGTAGCTTCAGACCCCAAGAGTGGTCCCACAGACATTATTGTCCCCGGCCATATTTTTCCCATCAAGGCTCGTAAAGGTGGAGTATTAAAGAGAGCTGGCCACACAGAAGCCAGTGTTGATCTCGTTGCTTTAGCCGGTATGAATCCTGCTGCCGTTATTTGTGAAGTAATGAATGCCGATGGAACTATGGCTCGCATTCCAGATTTAGAAGAATTTTGCAAAGAACATAAAATAAAAATGGGCACAATCGAAGATCTTATTCAGTATCGATTAGAGACTGAGTCATTTATTACTCCGGTTGCAGAATCTGATTTTCCTACAACTCTAGGAGAGGATTATAAAGTGCATGTTTTCCGGAATAACTTAGACGGGAAAGAGCATGTTGCCCTAGTAAAGGGTCCTTTAGATAGTGATTCAGCAGTTATGGTGAGAGTGCAAAACGAAAACGTACTAGGTGATGTTTTTTGTGGGTTAAGATCAAATACCAATGATTTTATTCGGTCCTCTATGCGTATGATTGATGAGCATGGATCCGGAGTTATCGTTTATATTCGAGGCGAAGATATGAAATCATCTATGGGGGATTTTGTTAAAGTATATGGGCATATCGATAAAGGCGAAGTTCTAACTGAAGATGAGCAAAAAGTCTTTCGTGTGGATCGTAAAGAATACGGTGTTGGGGCGCAGATTTTAAGGTCTTTAGGAGTTCACAAAATTAACCTTTTAACAAATAACCCTTCTAGCAAACGAGTGGGTCTAAAAGGGTACGGCCTTGAAATCGTGGAAACCACGACGCTTGAATTAGAGAATCCTCATCCAAGGTATCCAGATAATCCAACATTAGATAAAAAACGGGAGCAGATGCAATGAGCTTTGAAATCACACCTCTATCTTCAGCGGGGATTGATAAAATTGGTGTAGTAACCAGTCGATTTAATGAACCAGTAACCTCCAAATTACAGGAAGGGGCATTGGGGAAGTTAAAAGAACTAGGGATTAATGATGATAAAGTTATAAGTGTCACCGTGCCTGGTGCTGTCGAAATTCCTTTGGCGGCTAAAGCTCTATTAGAGCAGGGCTGTGATGGTGTTGTTACCATTGGAGCTGTTATTCGAGGGGACACCGCTCATTTTGATTATGTTTGCAATAGTGTAGAGCGTGGTTGTACGGAATTGCAGTTACAGTACATGAAACCTGTGGCTTTTGGGGTGATCACCACTGAAAATGCAGAGCAAGCTTATGCAAGGGCTGGTGGCGACAAGGGTAACAAGGGAGCCGAGGCTGCAGAAGTGGCCATTGAGATGATTCAATTAATTAAAAAACTTAAATAAAGCTAAATTACGAATAATAGAAAAAGGAGAAAACATGTCAGATAATACTGAAAATACAAATGCTGTAGCGGAAGAGACCCCGGCTCCGAAGATGACTGAAATCACGTTTCAAGATTTCTATGATAAATTGTCTTCGAAGGTGAGTGGATACAACGCTAAGTTGCTGTTGAATACTGCATGTATTAACTCTGGTATCCAGAAAAAAGAAGAAACTCTTAACGAAGAAGAAGTTAAGCAGATTTGCCTTGAGCTCATTAAAAAAGGTGGCCCATCTTTTCAAGTGGGTAAAGAAGTTTACGGTCAAATTCACTAATTTAATGGCCCCGATCGGGGCCAATTCTTTTTATTCTGGGCTCCGGGATGGGTGATAATAAAAAAGACAATCTAGATTTGTTTCGACTCAAAGAACCGGGCGAAACTCAAAAACGTAAGCGGGAGTACGCTTACGTCACAGTTCTTGGGGTACTATTCCTAGTTCTGACTTATATTGAGTTTTTGCTTTTTGATTTCTCACACTCGTTACCTTTTGTTCATTCCATATTTTTTATCGGTTTAGTTAATTTTAATATTATTCTCTTTCTACTTCTAACTTATTTCATATTTCGAAACGTTGTGAAGGTTTTTACAGAGAGAAGAGATGGGATCTTTGGTGGGACGCTTAAAAGTAAGCTGATAGCCGCATTTGTGAGTTTTTCAGTGATCCCAACCCTGCTTATGTTTTTGATTTCAGTTTTCTATATTAATAATTCGTTTGATAAGTGGTTTTCTGAAAAGATGTCGGGGGTCCTTAAGAGTTCTCTTGAAGTTACAAACGAATACTATTCTAACGCGAAAAAAAGGAACTACCATTTTGCACGGATAATGGCGGAAGATATAGATTTTGGGCAGGATCGAGATACCTTGTCTATTATTCTCGAAAATTTTAGGCAAAACTATAGATTGGATTCTGTCGAATATTACCCTGATTTCTTTTCGCCAAGAATTGTTGCTGTGGATCCGGATAAAGCTTTGCCTGAACTTCCCGAAGTGTCTTTAGAGTTCAAAAAAAAGGGGCTTGCAGACAATGCTGAAGGCAGCACTATTCATCATTTTGCTGAAGGAAATTTGGTAAGGGTTATAGTTCCCGTAAAGGACTTTCGAAGTGCCATTGTAGTTAGCTCATTTATCCCCCTATCACTGATTTCAAAGATTGAAGATATTGCGAGTGCCTATCAGGATTTCAGAAACATTAACCCTATCGAATACCCAATTAAATCGATCTACCTGATCATTTTGGTATTGATGACGTTGTTTATTATGTTGGGAGCGACATGGTTTGGGTTCCATCTCGCCAAGCAACTCTCGATTCCTCTGCAAGCCTTGGGTGAGGCCTCAAGAAATGTGGCGCAGGGAGAATATAAGTCTTTGGAGATGAATACCGCTTCGGATGAGATCAACGAGCTTATCGCAAACTTTAATAATATGACCCATGCACTTGAGTCTTCTGAAGGGGAAATTAAAGAGGCCAATTTTGCCCTACGTAAAACCCTATCGCAGATTGATGAATACAATCGTTATATGGAGGTAGTACTTGGCAATGTGAGTACGGGTGTTATTACGGTCGACCAAGATGGTATAATTACGATGATAAATCGCCATGCCGAAGGACTTTTGAAAATTAAGGCCAGTGAATTTGTTGGGCGTAAAGCGAAAGAAGTACTCTCTGGTGATTACTATGACGTGTTCAATGATATGCTTCGTTCTATGAAAAAGAGTGCCGCATTTCGATTGCAAAAAGAAGTTATGCTTAGAATACACGAAAGACCAGTGCCTGTTCGTCTAACAGTATCTGTTTTAAAAGCTGATAAAGGTAAAGAGATTGGTCAGGTTTTTGTATTCGATGATATGTCTGACGTGGTTCGAGCACAAAGGGCCGCTGCCTGGACTGAAGTAGCTCGTAGGATCGCTCATGAGATAAAGAATCCTTTGACGCCGATTAAGCTTTCCGCACAACGGTTAAGTAAAAAGTTCGGCGGTAAAATTGATGATGAAGCTTTTAGTCAGTGTACGAATATGATCATTGAACAAGTGGATGATCTTAAACATCTTGTGAATGAGTTTAGTAATTATGCTCGTTTGCCTCAAAGTCATCCGACGATTGCCGATTTAAATAAGGTCATTGAGCAAAGCTTGGTTTTATTTAGTCTTGGGGAAAAGGGGATCAATTTCCAATTCGATGCCAGCTCAGATCTTCCTGAGTTTTTATTTGATCCTGATCAAATGAAGCGTGTGATCACTAACTTGATTGATAATGCTGTTTCAGCAGTATCAGATGTGGAAAAGCCGCGGATACAAATTGAAACTCGGTATAATGCACCTCTTAAGCTAGCAACGATTTGCGTCAAGGACAATGGCCCGGGCGTCCCGCCGCAAATTGTGGATAGGGTTTTTGAGCCTTATGTAACTACTAAGTCTGATGGGACGGGTTTAGGATTGGCTATCGTGAAGCGGACTGTTGAGGATCATAATGGATACATAAGAGCCTTGCGCAATAAGCCTCAGGGGACCAAAATGTTAATTGAATTGCCGGTGTTAATTGCCAGTACTGAAGAAAGTATTTTGAAGTCCGAAGAACCTACAACTGAAGGATGGGTTTAGATGAATATTAATGGAAAAGCCAAAATTCTAATTGTCGATGATGAAAAAGCGATTCGGGAAATAATTAGTGCGTCGCTTGAGGATGATGGGTTTGATGTTAGTGTCGCTGAAGATGGTGCTAGAGGCTTAGAGCAAATAAGAGCGGTGAATCCACAGATTGTGTTACTTGATATTTGGATGCCTGGTGATCTTGATGGAATCGATGTTCTTCAAAAAGCCAAAGTGGAATTTCCCCATATCGAGTTTATTATCATGTCAGGTCATGGAACCATTGAAACGGCAGTAAAGGCTACGAAGTTGGGAGCTTGGGATTTTGTTGAGAAGCCCCTGTCCATTGATAAAATTTCTATATTGATTGCTAATATTTTAAGTTTCCAGTCGGAGCGACTTCAGAAGAATGCTCTTCTTACTAAATTGCGTACCGATATTGCAATGGTGGGTGATTCTGCAAAAATGGTGAGCCTCAAGCAGATGGTAACACGTGTTGCTCCCACAGAGTCTTGGGTTTTGATCACCGGTGAAAATGGAACGGGGAAAGAGCTTGTTGCTCAAAATGTTCACTATTTGTCTCGACGTGCTGGAAACCCCTTTATTGAAGTGAACTGTGCAGCTATTCCATCAGAATTGATCGAAGCTGAGTTGTTTGGATATGAGAAGGGGGCTTTTACTGGGGCCACTCAGAGTAAGAAGGGGAAATTTGATCAGGCCCATGGCGGTACCTTATTGCTAGATGAAATTGGTGACATGAGTTTAGATGCCCAATCAAAAATTCTCAGAATTCTCCAGGAGAAGAGCTTTACTCGCGTTGGAGGCGCTGAAAAAATTGAGGTAGACGTTCGGGTTATAGCCGCTACTAACAAAGACTTAGAGGCGGAGATTAAGAATGGAAATTTCCGAGAGGATTTATACTATCGACTAAATGTTATTCCGTTTGTTGTACCTCCATTGAGGACTCGGTCAGATGATATTCCGGCTCTTATACGCCATTTTGGTAATCAATTTTCAAAAGGTGGAGGGTATAGGCCTAAAATTTTTAGTGAACAAGCACTTGAGCGCCTAATGAAATACAGTTGGCCAGGAAATGTGCGAGAATTGAGAAACTTCATTGAACGCATTTACATTCTTACTCCTGGTGATTATGTAGAGGTTCCAGATTTAAGGTTTGCAGGGCTTACCTTTGAAAAAACGGAAGGCACTTCTGATGATTTCGGGATGAACTTTCGGGAGGCACGAGCTCGTTTCGAAAGAGACTTTTTGATTCGTATGATTGACGAAAATGACGGAAATATCACAAAGACAGCAGAGCAAATTGGATTAGAGAGATCCTATTTGCATAGAAAAATAAAATCCTATGGTTTGGACATGTAGAGAGGCTGAAAAAAGATGAGATGGTCGAAAGCACACTTATTTACACAAAAAGAAACTCCTGCTGACGCTGAGATTGCCAGTCATAAACTCATGCTGAGGGCCGGTTTGATAAAGAAAGTGACGCCGGGTATCTACACTCTTGGATTTATGGCCCTCAAGGCTCAGAGGAAGTTTGAAAGTATTCTCCGTGAAGAGTTTGAAAAAGATGGTCTGATTGAAATCCTCATGCCGGTGGTACATCCCGCAGAGTTATGGCAAGAGACAAATCGATGGACTGAGATGGGTGATGGTTTAGCTCGGTTTAAAAATAGAAATGGTCAGGAGTTTTGCCTAGGAGCGACTCATGAAGAAGTAATTACTGATTATGTTAGGCATGATTTAAAGAGTTATCGAGATCTGCCGGTAATTATTTATCAAATTCAGACTAAATTTAGAGATGAAATTCGTCCGCGGTTTGGGTTAATGCGTGGGCGAGAGTTCACAATGAAAGATGCATATAGTTTTGATGTGGACAGAGATGCTGCACTTGATAGCTATGACCTAATGCATGCGGCTTATAAGAGAGCCTTTGATCGTTTAGGGCTCGATTACAGAATTGTTAAAGCCGATTCTGGAAATATTGGTGGTGATAAATCTGAGGAATTTCATGTTATTGCTGACAGTGGAGAGGACTCACTTATGGTATCAACCGAAAGTGAGTTTGCGGCAAATAGCGAAGTCTGTCCTGCTATAGACGTTGAAGATGTAGTTTATGGTGGAACAGAAGAGTTGGCGCTGGAGGAGTTTCCTACGCCTGGTTTGCGATCTATTGCTGATTTGTCGAAAGCTACAAATACGGAAGAGAAATTTTTAGTCAAAACAATGTTTTATTCGGTGACGGATGATCAAAGCAAAGATGGGTTATCGCCGATTGCCGTATGTTTACGTGGTGATGATGAAGTTAATCCCATTAAAATTAAAAACCATTTTGGTTTGGCGAATCCAGCGGAATTGTTGACTGACGAAGAGGTCAAGCAAATCACCGGCGCCAGTCCTGGTAGCTGTGGGCCTGTTGGAATTAATATTCCGATCTATTTTGATAATGGGCTTAAGCATTTCAAGAACTTTGTGGTGGGAGCCAATAAAGATGATTTTCATCTTAAAAATGTAAATACTGGTCGAGATTTCCAATTGAAAGAGTGGGTTGATTTTAGAATGGCTAAGGAGGGGGATAAATCTCCTGACGGTAAAGGCCTGTTAAAAGAGGTTCGAGGTATAGAGGTAGGGCATATTTTCTATCTAGGTACAAAATATTCGAAAGCTATGAAGGCCACGTTCTTGGATAAAAATGGGAAGGCCCAGCTCATTGAGATGGGTTGCTACGGTATTGGTGTGGGCCGGACGGTTCAGGCGGCGATTGAGCAAAGTCATGATGAGGATGGAGTTGTTTGGCCACGAGCATTGGCTCCATTTGATGTTCATATTTGTCATTTAGATCCAAAGGATGAAAAGGTCGACGAAGTGGTTCAGGATATTGAGGCTGGTCTTCAGGGCTTGGGTATAGATGTGTTCGTAGATGATCGTAAAGAGCGCCCCGGTGTAAAATTCAAAGATGCAGATCTTATCGGATTTCCATTGAGAATTACGGTGGGAGGAAGAGGTGTTTCCAATGGAGAGGTTGAGGTGTTTCACCGCGCCTCCAAGGAAAAGGAATCTCTGCCTATTGCGGAAGTGGTTTCCAAAGTGGGAATGCTCCTCAATAACTAAGAGCATTAGGTTTTACGTCTAGTCTTTAAAGAAACAAAAGTTCCACTTCTATTACTTTCCTGAATTATTTTAAGTATTTGTTTTGACGCAATTACAGGGGAGTTTCAGAATAGAAGCATGAATAATTTCAAATGGCTTAGTTTAACAATAATGCTTTCTTGGGTTCTGATTCAGGTCGATGTGACGGAGAAGCGCGGTAAAGGGGATCCTCCTCCTAAGCCTCCAAAATGTCCTGTTTGCTTATAAATTCTCCGATTCAAAGAATCTCATTGTATTTATCCTGTCTTATTCACTAGAATAAGGTCCGTGAAAAACGATTATTTTCAAATTCAAAGCTCCCAAATCTTGGGGGCTTTTTTTTATCTAAGCACAGGCAGGAGATTTGATGGAGAATCCTATTTTTTTAGCATTAGATGTGGACACTCGAGAGCGAGCCCTGGAGCTGGCTGATCAATGCGGTGAATTTGTGGGCGGGTTTAAAATTGGCCCTAGATTAAACTTGAAATATGGACATGCTCTCACTGAAGAGCTTTCTCAGATTCGACCTGTTTTTGTAGATAATAAGTTTTATGATATTCCCAATACTATGGCTGCCTCTGTTCAAGCTGTGTTTGATGCAGGAGCCTCTTTTTGCACGATCCATGCGCAGGCTGGCCCGGAGGCTTTGAGTCGCCTTGCGGAGTTAGAGAAAGAGCTTTGCCAGAACAGGCCTTTTAAAATTCTTGCCGTAACGGTGCTTACCAGTTTTAACTCCGACACCTTACCGTCCACTCAAATTAAGGCGAGTATTCCTGAGCAAGTGGAGCTTTTGGCTAAAGATGTTTTGGAGTCTGGCTTAAAGGGTTTGGTTTGTTCTGGAGAGGAGGCCCGAAGGGTTCGGGAGCTCAGTGATGAATTAGTGATTGTGACCCCAGGGATTCGGCCAAAAGGTTCAGATAGTAATGATCAAAAGCGGGTTTTGACGCCTAAGGAGGCCTTGGAGCAAGGTTCAAGTTACCTGGTTGTGGGGCGGCCCATATTGGCGGCAGACTCACCTCGTCAGGCAGCCAAAGCAATCTTTGATTCATTGTCTTAAGGGAGATCACTCGGTGAGTTCTGATAATTTTTACAGATTATATGATTTTAAATCGTCGACTCGTCGAGTTGTGTAATGATCCGGTCATGAGAAAGCCAAAATCAAAATCTCGAAGGGGTCCAAAGGATTCACCAGATAAACAGTTGTCTATTCCGCGAGGTCGACTCCTTGTAGGTATTCATGCTGTTAATGAGGCTATTAAAGTGCGTCCACATGCTATTAATGAGCTGTATTTAAAAAAAGGCTACTCAGAGAATGCAGATTTATCTGAATTTGCTGATTGGGCTAAAGCCCATCGGATTCCAATAAAAGAGACCTCTATAGGTTTTTTTAATAAAATATGTCCATCCCATCAGGGGATTTGTCTTGTGGTTCAAGAGAGGCCGCAAGTCAGCTATGAAGAGTTAAAGTCTGATGGGGCTAAACAAGTCATGGTTTTAGATGGGATTGAAGACCCTCATAATTTAGGCGCTATCGTGAGAACAGCATGGTTAATGGGAGTTTCTGCGATATTTACTCCCTCACAAAGGTCCACCTCTCTTACTCCTACGGCAATAAAAGTCGCTTGCGGCGGAGCCGAGCATGTTCCCGTGAGCGAAGAGTCTAATTTGGCGAGCACTTTGAGTGATTTAAAAGATATGGGCTATTGGATTTATGCCTTAGATCATCGGGCAGATAAGGTGGTTTGGCAGGAAGATTTTCCAGAAAAAGTCGCCTGGGTGGTTGGTGCCGAGGGAAAGGGTGTCCGAAAACCTATTTTAAGTGCCTCAGATGTTTGGCTTAAAATTCCACAAATCGACGCTGAAGCTAGTTATAATGCATCCGTTGCCGCGGCCCTCGCTTTGGGCGAATGTCGTCGACAACAGTTGAATTTGTCCTAAGGATTGAGCAATTGTGTCTATGCACCACGTTGATGAGGGTGAGTTCTCCAATTATTTTTCAATAAATACCAAATATGCTTTGACCGAGCGCGCACTCTCCCAGTAGAAATTCCGTCTACTTACTCGGCGCTGGATTAGCTCAATTGGTAGAGCAGCTGATTTGTAATCAGCAGGTTGTAGGTTCGAGTCCTATATCCAGCTCCAGCTCTTTGTGTGGAGAGATGCCCGAGTGGCTAAAGGGGACGGGCTGTAAACCCGTTGGCTTATGCCTACGTAGGTTCGAATCCTACTCTCTCCACCATTTTTTTTTGAGTAAGTGTTAGAGCGGGAGTAGCTCAATTGGCTAGAGTATCGGCCTTCCAAGCCGAGGGTTGCGGGTTCGACCCCCGTCTCCCGCTCCAATTTTTTGGAAAATATAGGGTAGAATCCTTATGTTTTTCACCCATTTTTTGGCTGTAGATTTGGTGAAACAACGTTAATTTCGTTTTAGCCATTGAATTTAGCAGTTAAGCCTATGTGGCTCAGGGGTAGAGCACACCCTTGGTAAGGGTGAGGTCGTGGGTTCGATTCCCGCCATAGGCTCCATTTTTTTATCAAATGGGTCTGGGTAATGGTTGTTTTTTATTTTAAAGAGTTTTAAGAATAACAAACAAATTAGTTTTCGGAGGAAAAGTTAGATGTCAAAAGAGAAATTTTCGCGTGGTAAGCCCCACGTTAACATCGGTACTATTGGTCACGTTGACCACGGAAAGACGACTCTAACAGCTGCTATCAGTCAGGTTTTGTCTGCTGCTGGTAAGGCTGAGAAAATGGCTTTCGATATGATCGATAAAGCCCCTGAAGAGAGAGAGCGTGGGATCACAATTTCTACTTCTCACATCGAATATGAAACTGACAACCGTCACTACGCGCACGTGGATTGTCCTGGACACGCCGATTATGTGAAAAACATGATCACTGGTGCTGCTCAGATGGATGGAGCGATTCTTGTTGTATCTGCTGCTGATGGCCCTATGCCGCAAACTCGTGAGCACATCCTACTTGCTCGTCAGGTTGGTGTTCCAGCTATCGTTGTATTCATGAACAAAGTGGATATGGTTGATGACGAAGAACTTCTAGAGCTTGTTGAGCTAGAGATTCGTGAGCTACTTTCTAAATATGAATTCCCTGGAGACGATATTCCAATCGTTAAAGGTTCTGCATTAAAGGCTCTTGAGGGTGAGAACTCAGATATTGCTGATAAAGCTATTATGAACCTTATGGAAGCTTGTGATTCTTATATTCCTGAGCCTCAGCGTATCACTGATAAGCCTTTCCTAATGCCAATTGAGGATGTTTTCTCAATCTCTGGTCGTGGTACTGTTGTGACTGGCCGTATTGAGCGTGGAATTGTTAAAGTGGGTGACGAAGTTGAAATCGTTGGTATCAAAGAAACCACTAAAACAACCGTTACTGGAATTGAAATGTTCCGTAAGCTTCTTGATGAAGGCCAAGCTGGAGATAACGCAGGCTGTCTACTTCGTGGTATTAAAAAAGAAGACGTTGAGCGTGGTCAGGTTCTTGCTGTTCCTGGAACAATTAAGCCTCATAAGAAGTTTAAAGCAGAAGCTTATGTTCTTACAAAAGAAGAGGGTGGAAGACACACTCCTTTCTTTAACGGATACAGACCACAGTTCTACTTCAGAACAACTGACGTTACTGGTGTGTGTCAATTAGCTGAGGGAACAGAGATGGTTATGCCTGGAGATCGTGTTCAATTTGAAGTGGACTTGATTGCTCCTATCGCCATGGAAAAAGAGCTACGTTTCGCGATTCGTGAAGGTGGACGAACTGTTGGCGCCGGTGTTGTAACTGATATCGTCGAATAATCTTGTAATTTAGTTAAAAAGGAGCCCAGATCAGGCTCCTTTTTTTTTGCCTTAAAATCTAAATATCTCGTGTTTTTACTTGCCTTTGGCATGAAAAAAAGCGAGAACCTGTGGACGTTTTTTGAATGCAGGGCAGTAGCTCTAATTGGTAGAGCGAATGACTCCAAATCATTAGGTTGGGGGTTCGAATCCCTCCTGCCCTGCCAATTTAATGGTAGGCGGGGCATTTAGAGAGCGTAAAATAGAGGTGATTGTCCGTGGAAGCAGAAAATAAAAAAATCATTTTAGCAGCATACTTGGTTGCGGCGGCTCTGACTCATTTTGTAGTTTTAGTTGTCTTTCAATCGCTTGCGGTGAGTTTTGGTCCTATAGGAAGGTTGTGGGCCAATGAGGCGCTTCAGCATATTGTTCCCCTGGGTTCTGCTGCAGCTATGTTCTTGTTTTTAATGTTCCAACCTAAGGTTGGTCCTTTTTCTAATGAAGTTGTAACTGAAACTAAAAAAGTGGTTTGGCCCTCTCAGAAAGACACATATTCGATGACAATTGTTTGTTGTGTAATGCTTGTTATTTCTGGATTGGTTTTAGGGGCTTTTGATTTTGTGTCGAGCAACCTCGTTAAGATGTTTATTAATTTGTAAGTAAAGGCGAAGTTTCGTGGATAAGAAATGGTACATTGTAAATGTCCAAACCAGTTGTGAGCAAACGGCTAAGACGGCTCTCGAAGAGCGTATTAGATCTCACAACATGGCAGAACTTTTTGGTGATGTGCTTGTCCCTGCTGAACAAGTGGTTCAGATGGTTAAAGGGAAAAAGCAGTCCCGCACTAAAAAGTTTTTCCCGGGTTATATTTTTGTAAACATGGTTATGAGCGAGAAGACGTGGCACCTTGTTAAGGATACGTCAAAAATCACTGGTTTTCTTGGTGGTGGTACTAACTCGAGTTCGAAGCCTACCCCTGTGCCTGAAGATGAAGTGATGCGCGTCACTCAACAGATGGAAGAGGGAGCTGAAACGGCTAAGCCAAAAGCGGATTTCTCTATTGGGGAAGAAGTGTTGGTAACAGACGGTCCGTTTAATAATTTTGCGGGTACCGTTGAAGAAATAAATGAAGAGAAAGCTCGCGTGAAGGTTCTCGTGAGTATTTTTGGTCGACCGACTCCAGTGGAGTTGGATTTTGGCCAAGTTGAAAAGACTTGATAGTAATATTATTAACAAAAACACACACTGATCAGGAGTGGGAACGTGGCTAAAAAAGTAACAGGACAAATTAAGCTACAGATACCGGCAGGGAAAGCGAATCCAGCGCCTCCCGTTGGACCGGCGCTCGGACAACATGGTGTGAACATTATGGACTTCTGTAAGCAGTTTAATGCTAAAACACAGCAAATGGGTGATACCATTATACCTGTGATCATTACTGTCTTCGCAGATCGTTCATTTAGTTTCATTACCAAAACGCCGCCGACATCTGTACTTCTAAAAAAATCAATGAAGCTAAAGAGTGGATCGAAGATGCCGCAAAAAGATAAGGTGGGCAAAGTTTCAAACGATCAAATTAAAGAGATCGCCGAGACAAAACTACCTGATCTTAACTGCGTGGACGTCCAATCTGCTATGAACCAAGTTGCGGGAACGGCTAAGTCAATGGGCTTAGAAGTGCCGAAAGAATACGGGGTGTAATCATGGCTAAATTAGGAAAAAGATTAAAAGCAGCTAATGAAAAAGTAGATCGTAGTAAGCGCTATGGAGTGAAAGAAGCTCTAGATCTTGTTGTTGAAACTTCAGGTGCGAAGTTTGATGAATCTGTAGATGTTTCTATTAGATTGGGTGTTGACCCTAAGCAATCGGATCAGCAAGTACGTGGAGCGGTAGCTCTTCCTCACGGATTAGGTAAGGAAGTACGAGTTGTTGTGTTTGCAAAAGGTCCCAAAGAGAAAGAAGCTCAAGATGCGGGTGCTCTTTTTGTTGGATCTGATGAGCTTGTTGAGAAGATCAAAGGCGGATGGCTTGATTTTGATAAAGCCATTGCAACTCCAGATATGATGGCAACTGTGGCTAAAGTGGCAAAGATTCTTGGTCCTCGTGGTTTAATGCCAAACCCTAAGGTGGGTACTGTAACTATGAAGGTCAAAGAGACTGTTGAGACAGAGAAAATGGGTAAACTTGCTTTTCGTGTTGAAAAAGCGGGTATTGTTCATGCTTCTATCGGTCGTAAGTCCATGGGTGCTGATAAACTCAAAGATAATTTTGGAACTTTAATGGGTGCACTTCTTAAAGCGAAGCCAGCATCTAGTAAAGGTATTTACCTACGAAGCATAAACCTATCATCTACTATGGGTCCTGGACTTAAAGTAGATCCTACGGATGCTCAGCAGGTACAACGGTAATTAGAATTTAAACTGGTAAGACGGTCATAGACAGTAGGTGCTCATGGGGAGCTTAAAATGCCTACCGAGACGGTTTTGAAGTTAACAGTCGTTAATTTCCAAGCTCTCTAGATTGTCGAACCGATGATTTTAGAAAGGAGAGGTCTCTATATGATGACACGAGCGAAAAAAGCTGAAGAGATTTCTAACCTTTCTGATCGGTTTGGACGAGCTAAAGCGGCTTTCTTAGTCGACTTCAAAGGAATGAATGTCGAACAGGTAACTACCCTGAGAAAGACGCTGACGCCCATAGAAGCCGAGATGAAAGTGGTTAGAAACACTTTGGCTAAACTAGCCCTAAAAGATCATCCGGATGCAGATTCTGCATTAAGTGAGGATTTTACGGGAACCAATGCACTTGTCTTTGCTTATGGCGAAGCGCCTGCGTCTGCTAAAGCCTTGTCTGAGTTTTCCAAAGATGTGGAAGAACTACAGATTAAAACGGGTTACATGGCCGGCAAGCGTTTGGACGAAGCTCAAATTAATTTCTTGGCAACTTTGCCTGGAAAAGACGAGTTGCGTGCACAGTTACTGGGTACATTGGCTGCGCCAATGACGAAGTTTGTGCGTACACTCAACGAAGTGCCTAGCGGTTTTTTACGTGTACTTGCTGCTAAAAAAGATAGTGGAAATTAAATAACAAAATTAAAGAATTTTAAAATTTTACGGAGGACAAAATGTCATTAACTAAAGACGAAGTTGTAGATTTTCTATCAAACATGCCTGTAATGGAGCTTGCTGAGCTTATTACTACTCTTGAAGACAAGTGGGGCGTAAGTGCTGCTGCTGCTGCGGTTGCTGTTGCTGCTCCTGGTGCTGGTGGCGGTGCTGCTGCTGAAGAGAAAACTGATTTTGATGTTGTACTAGCATCTGCTGGTTCTTCAAAAATCAACGTAATTAAAGAAGTACGTGGAATCACTGGTCTTGGCTTGAAAGAAGCTAAAGAACTAGTTGAAGCTGCTCCTAAGGCTGTTAAAGAAGGCGTGCCTAAGGACGAAGCCGAAAAAATCAAGGAAGCTCTTGAGAAAGCCGGCGCAACTGTTGAACTTAAATAAGTTTATTTTCAGTTATTAGTTATTTTTCATAGGCGGAAGTTATGCTTCCGCCTGTGGTGTTTGTGCGAGCGACAAATTTTAAGGAGAAAAAATGGGTCAAACTCCAGTAACGGCCTCAAATGTGAGACTTCGCCATTCGTTTGAAAGAAACGAACAATTAATTGATATTCCTAATCTTATTGAACTACAGAAAACTTCCTATGAAGAGTTTCTGCAGAAAGAGATGGATTCAGACCGTCGCGGCGAGGCGGGTTTAAATGGCGTCTTTAAATCGATTTTTCCGATTTCTGACTTTAATAATACCGCAAGCTTAGAATTTGTAAGCTATGCTCTTGAAACTCCTAAGTACGACGTTGAAGAATGTCGTCAACGTGGGATGACTTATGCTGCTCCTTTGAAGGTGACATTGAGACTGATAGTTTTTGATGTTGATGAGGAAACAGAAGCTAAGTCGGTAAGAGATGTAAAAGAACAAGAAGTGTATCTTGGTGAAATTCCATTGATGACCGTTAACGGTTCTTTCATTGTGAATGGAACTGAGCGTGTTGTTGTATCTCAGCTTCACCGTTCACCAGGTGTGTTCTTTGACCATGATCGAGGTAAAAACTCGGCAAGTGGTAAGTTGATCTACTCGGCCAGAGTGATTCCTTACCGTGGATCATGGCTTGATTTTGAATTTGACCAAAAAGATTTAATTTATGTCCGAATTGATCGACGTAGAAAATTCCCGGCCACAATTTTATTGAAGGCGTTGGGTTACTCTACCGAGGAACTTTTGGACTTTTTCTACAATATTGATGTGGTAAGAGCTGGAAAAGATGGAAAGCTTTATCGGGACTTAGAAATTGATCGCCTTCAAGGGCAAAGAGCTATTGCGGACATCGCAGATCCTAAAACTGGCGAAGTTTACGTTAAAGCTGGTCGTAGAATCACTAGAGCCGTAGTTAAAAAAGTAAAAGCTTCTAATTTAAAAGAAATAGAAATATCTAGAGAAGATCTCATAGGTAAAGTGGTTGGAAAGCCAATTATCGATGAAAATACTGGTGAGATCATCGCCGACTGTAACACAGATATGACCTTAGATATTTTGGAGAAGTCTCTCGAAGCTGGAGTGAGAGAGTTTGATCTTATTTTCTTTGATGGTTTAGCTGTCGGCCCTTATTTTAGAAACACTTTGCTTGTAGACAAAGTGAATACAAAAGAAGAATCAATCATTGATATCTATAAGAGATTACGCCCTGGTGAGCCGCCAACTGAAGAAGCGGCAACTAATTTCTTTACTCGACTTTTCTTTGATCCTGAAACTTATGATTTGTCAGAAGTAGGTCGTTTGAAAATCAATCACAGATTCAGCATTCCATTTGATGAGTGTGGCGTAGATCATAGAACTCTTACTGAAAAAGATATTATGATGGTTGTTAAGACTATCATTGATTTGAAAAATGGTATCGGAAATGTGGATGACATCGATCACCTAGGTAATCGACGTGTAAGATCTGTTGGTGAGCTATTAGAGAACCAATATCGAATCGGATTGGTTCGTATGGAGCGAGCTATTCGTGAAAGAATGAGTCTTCAGGATTTAGAAACCATGATGCCTCACGATTTAGTGAATGCTAAACCAGTGAATGCTGTTGTTAAGGAATTCTTTGGATCCTCTCAGTTGTCACAGTTTATGGATCAAACAAACCCTCTTTCTGAAATTACACATAAAAGAAGACTTTCGGCTCTTGGGCCTGGTGGTTTGACTCGTGATCGTGCTGGGTTTGAGGTTCGAGACGTACATCCGACTCACTATGGTCGAATTTGTCCGATCGAAACTCCTGAGGGACCGAATATTGGTTTGATTGCTTCATTAGCAACTTATGCAAGAATCAATCAGTATGGGTTTATTGAAACTCCTTATAGAAACGTAACCGAAACAAAAATTTCATCTGAAGTGAATTATCTTTCTGCATTAGAAGAGACAGGGCATCACATTGCTCCTGCCGGTTCTGAAGATGATATTAAAGACGGAAATATTACTTGCCGTCACAATGGTGAATACGAAGTTGTTGATAATGAAAAAGTGAGTTTAATGGACGTTTCTCCATCTCAGCTTGTTTCGATTGCAGCTTCATTAATTCCATTTCTTGAGCATGATGATGCCAACCGCGCATTGATGGGATCGAACATGCAACGGCAGGCAGTTCCTCTATTAAAAGCGAGAGCTCCATTGGTAGGTACTGGTGTAGAGCGATTGGTTGCAAAAGATTCTGGAACGAGTGTTGTTTGTACTAACGACGGTGTTGTTGAAGAAGTGGATGCATCACGTATTGTTGTTCGTCGTTTGGCAAAAGGTGGCGCGCTTGGAGCCAACGTTGATATTTACAACTTAACTAAATATCAGAGAACAAACCAGAATACCTGTTTTAACCAGCACCCGATTGTAAAAGTGGGTGATGCCGTTTCTCGTGGTGATATCATTGCTGATGGTCCTTCGACAGAATATGGTGAATTGGCTCTAGGGCAGAATATCTTGGTCGCTTTCACGCCTTGGCAGGGATACAACTTTGAGGATTCTATCTTAATTTCTGAAAGACTCATCAAAGACGATACTTATACCTCTGTTCATATTGAAGAATTTGAGTGTGTTGCTCGTGATACAAAATTAGGTAAAGAGGAAGTTTCTCGAGATATTGCCAATGTTGGTGAAGAAGCACTTAAAGATCTCGATTCATCGGGTGTTATTAGAATTGGTGCTGAAGTTACGCCTGGAGATATTCTTGTTGGTAAGGTGACTCCTAAGGGTGAGACTCAGCTTTCTCCAGAAGAAAAGCTTCTTCGCGCGATCTTTGGTGAAAAGGCCGGCGATGTTCGCGATACCTCTTTGAGAGTACCATCTGGTGTAACTGGAACGGTCATTGACGCTCAAGTTTACAGCCGAGATGGCGCTGAGAACGATGAGCGACTTCAGGTCATCATCGATGAAAAGAAAAAGAAACTTGAGAAAGACTTAGCTGTTGAGCAAAACGTTATTAAAAACAACGCGCTTGATAAGCTAAAAGGTATTCTAATCGGTCAAACTACTGCTGGTGTTTTGCTATCAGAAGATGGAACCGAGAAGTTGCTTGAAAAAGGTCAAACTATTGCATCAGAGGATTTGGAATCTGTTCCATTTGAACTGCTTCCATACATTCCTTTGGAAGGTGAGCTTGAATTTCAAGTCACTCGTATTATGGATGGCGCACGAAATCAGCTTGAAGCTGTTAAAATGGTGTTTAACGAGAAAATTGATCGTCTCCGTAAAGGTGATGAGTTGCCTCCGGGCGTGATTAAAATGGTAAAGGTTTACGTAGCAATTAAGCGTAAGCTCCAAGTCGGAGATAAATTTGCCGGACGTCACGGAAACAAAGGTGTGGTTTCTCGGGTGATGCCTGTTGAGGATATGCCTTATATGGCTGATGGAACTCCAGTGGATATGGTTTTAAACCCACTAGGTGTACCTTCTCGTATGAATATCGGTCAGATTCTTGAGATTCACTTGGGATGGGCTGCTCATGGGCTCGGTAAGCAATTGGCTGCTGAGTTAGAGAACTTTAACGAAGACAGTGCTCGTACTACACTCAAGAAAGTTTTTAATAATAGAAAGTTTGATCAGAAAATTGACAATGCAGACACTGACTCTGTGAAGAAGTTTTTACGACAAGGTAAGGATGGAATTCATTTAGCTACACCAGTTTTTGATGGAGCCAAAGAGACGGATGTTAAAGATTTGTTAAATCGTGCTGAATATCCTCAGACCGGTCAAACAATGCTTTTTGATGGACGTTCTGGAGAGATGTTTCAAAACCCAGTGACTGTAGGAATCATGTATATGCTTAAACTACATCACTTAGTGGAAGAGAAAATCCATGCTCGATCCATTGGTCCTTACTCACTAGTTTCCCAGCAACCTTTGGGTGGTAAAGCTCAATTCGGTGGTCAGAGACTAGGAGAGATGGAAGTTTGGGCTATCGAGGCTTATGGTGCTGCTTATGCACTTCAGGAGTTCTTAACTGTAAAATCAGATGATGTTGCTGGGAGAACGCGAATGTATGAAAGCATCGTTAAGGGCGAAAACGTACTTGAGCCAGGTTTACCAGAATCCTTTAACGTACTTGTTAAAGAGCTTCAGAGTTTGGCATTGAATGTTGAGCTTATGGAATCTGATATTTTGACTGAGGCCCCTAAAACTGTGGCCGACAACGAACAACCATTGCAACAATAAGTAGGAGTAGGCCTTGAAAGATCTATTAAACTTTTTAGACAAACCGAAAGATCCGTTGAGCTTTGATGCTGTTCGAATCTCTTTAGCTTCTCCTGAAATGATTCGGGAATGGTCGTTTGGTGAAGTTAAAAAACCTGAAACCATTAACTACAGAACCTTCAAGCCAGAGCGCGATGGTCTTTTTTGTGCCAAAATATTTGGTCCCATCAAAGACTATGAATGTCTTTGTGGTAAATATAAACGTATGAAATATAGAGGCGTCGTTTGCGAAAAATGCGGCGTCGAAGTGACTCAATCTAAAGTTCGTCGGGAAAGATTAGGTCATATTGATCTGGCTTCTCCAGTGGCTCATATTTGGTTTTTGCGATCACTTCCAAGTCGTATCGGTAGCTTGTTGGATATGACTTTAAAGGATGTTGAAAAGGTTCTTTATTGCGAAGCCTATGTAGTCGTTGATCCGATGGAAACGGATTTGATCGAAGATCAGGTTTTGACAGAAGAAGCTTATCAAGCGGCTTTGGATCAGTACGGTCCGAACTTTAAAGCCGGTATGGGTGGTGAAGCTATTCTTGATTTACTTAAGAAAGTGGATCCAGAGTATTTATCTCGAAAACTTCGTATTGAGTTAAAAGAAGTTAAGTCTGAGGCTGGTACAAAAAAGCTTACAAAACGACTTAAAGTTACGGAAGCCATTAAAGGCTCAGTAAACAAACCAGAGTGGATGATGATGGATGTACTTCCTGTCATTCCGCCAGATCTTCGTCCTCTTGTTCCTTTGGATGGCGGTAGATTTGCTACATCTGATTTGAATGATCTATATCGTCGAGTGATTAACAGAAATAATCGTTTGAAGCGCTTACAAGAGTTAAACGCTCCACATATCATTATTCGTAACGAAAAAAGAATGTTGCAAGAAGCCGTTGATGCCCTTCTTGATAATGGACGTCGAGGAAAGACTTTTACCGGTCCTAACCGTCGCCCTCTTCGCTCGTTGAGTGATATGTTAAAAGGTAAGCAAGGTCGATTCCGTCAGAATCTTCTTGGTAAACGGGTGGATTATTCTGGTCGTTCAGTTATTGTTGTGGGCCCAGAATTGAGATTGCACCAGTGTGGTCTTCCTAAAAAAATGGCCTTAGAACTCTTCAAGCCGTTTATTTATAATAAATTAGAAGAACGTGGGTTTGCTTCAACTATTAAGCAAGCGAAAAGATTGGTTGAGCAGGAAACTGTAGAGGTGTGGGATATTCTTTCCGAAGTGGTTAAAGAACATCCAGTTATGCTAAACCGAGCTCCGACTCTTCATAGACTTGGTATTCAGGCTTTCGAACCTGTTTTACACGAAGGAAAGGCTATTCGTCTTCACCCTCTAGTTTGTACAGCTTTTAACGCTGACTTTGATGGTGACCAAATGGCTGTTCACGTTCCCCTTTCGCTAGAAGCGCAAGTGGAAGCTCGTGTATTGATGATGTCAACAAACAACATTTTGAGTCCAGCGAATGGTAAGCCAATTATTAATCCTACTCAGGATATTGTTTTGGGTTGCTATTGGATGACTCGTTTACGTCCTGGAGCTAAAGGCGAAGGGCGTACGTTCGTAAGTGTTCAAGAGGTCATCTATGCTCATGAAGAGGGACGAATTGATCTTCAGGCTGCTTGTAAAGTGCGTATCAGTGGGAAAATCATTGAAACCACAGTAGGTCGAGCTATTTTTGGAGATATCGTTCCTTCAGAAGTGCCTTGGGATCAAGTGAATAAAGTGATGTCAAAAAAGTCATTGGCAAACCTAATTGACACTTCATTCCGTCATGCGGGAGCCAAAGCAACAGTTATTCTTGCTGATAAAATTATGGAGATGGGTTTCAAATACTCAACTCTTGCAGGGATTTCTATTTGTGTTGATGACATGCTTATTCCGGAATCTAAAACAACAATGTTGGAAGCCGCTGAAAAAGACGTGAATGAAATTCGTAACCAGTATGATGAAGGGCTTATCACTGATGGTGAGCGCTACAACAAAGTTGTGGATATTTGGGCTCAGACGGCTGATAAAGTTGCCAAAGAGATGATGACGATGATTGAAACTCAAGAGTTCAACGTCAATGGAGAGCAAGTAAAAGACGATTCGTTTAACTCCATTTTCATCATGGCTGACTCTGGTGCTCGTGGTAGTGCCGCTCAGATTCGTCAGTTAGCTGGAATGCGGGGTCTAATGGCCAAACCTTCTGGTGAAATTATTGAAACGCCAATTACGGCAAACTTCCGTGAAGGTCTTTCAGTGCTTCAGTACTTTATCTCCACTCACGGTGCTCGTAAAGGTCTAGCCGATACAGCTCTTAAGACGGCTAACTCGGGTTATTTAACTCGACGTCTAGTGGATGTTGCTCAAGATATTATTGTAACAGCTATGGACTGTGGCACAGATGACGGTATGGAGTTGCGCCCGCTTACAGAAGGTGGGGAAGTGATTCAAGAGCTAGGGGATCGAATTTTAGGTCGTACGGCTCTTAAGGATATTACTGATCCTTATAACGACAACGTTATTTGTCCGGCTGGTGAAGAGATCACTGAATCGGTAGTGGAAAAAGTGAACGAAGCTGGTGTAGATGTGGTTTACGTAAGATCACCTTTGACTTGTAGAACAAAGCGTGGAGTTTGCGTAAAATGTTATGGTCGAGATTTAGCTCGTGGGGCTACGGTGAATCTGGGTGAGGCGGTAGGAATTATTGCTGCTCAATCCATCGGTGAGCCGGGTACACAGCTAACCATGAGAACGTTCCACTTGGGTGGTACAGCTTCTCGTGCAGTTGAGCAATCTGTTCATACCACTCGTCATGCTGGAACTATTAAATTTGAAGACGTAATGCATGTGACTAACCGTGATGGAAAGCTAGTTGTGATGAATCGAAATGGTCGCATCATTGTAGTGGACGAGAACGGAAGAGAGCGTGAGTACTTTGGTCTTGTTTATGGTGCCATCTTAAGCATCAAAGAAGGAGACAAGGTTGAGGCAGGAACAACAATTGCGGAATGGGATCCTTATTCTAACCCAATTGTTTCTGAAGTTTCTGGAAAGGTAATGTACGAAGCTATCGAAGAAGGTGTTTCAATGGCTGAGCAGGTGGATCCAGTGACGGGATTTGCCACTAAGGTAATTACTGAGGCTAAGGGTCTTTCTGAGAAACCAACTGTTCACATTAGAGATGCGAATGGTGAAGTGATCATGCTTCCGGGCCGAGACATTCCTGCTAGATATGTAATTCCAGTGGGAGCTCAGTTATTGGTGAATGATTCTGTAGAAGTTCATTCCGGAGACATTATAGCCAAAATTCACAGAGAGACGACTAAGACTCGTGATATTACGGGTGGTCTACCTCGAGTGGCTGAATTGTTTGAAGCTCGTAACCCTAAAGAAGCTTCGATCATTTCTGAAATCGATGGTTATGTGACTTTTGGTAAAGATGTAAAAGGCAAGCAAAGAGTTATTGTGACTCCTGAGATTGGTGAGCAAAAAGAGTACTTGATTCCTTCGGGTAAGCACGTTGCCGTCCGTGAAGGTGAGTTTGTGAAAGCTGGTGAGGCCCTTATGGAAGGTCCTACAAACCCGCACGACATTCTTGCTGTTCTCGGTGATAAAGAGCTCTCGTCTTATCTGGTAAATGAAATTCAAGAAGTTTACCGGTTACAGGGTGTTGCCATTAATGACCGCCATATCGAAGTGATTGTTCGTCAGATGTTGCGTAAGGTGAAAGTCGTAGATCCTGGAGATTCAACTTTCCTTAACGATGAGCAAGTGGATAAGTTTGCTTTCGAAGAGGAGAACGAAAAAGTGATGAATGAAGGTGGTCAGCCAGCTACTGCAGAGCCTCTTCTTTTAGGTATCACTAAGGTTTCTCTAAGTACTGATTCTTGGATTAGTGCTGCATCCTTCCAGGAGACGACAAAAGTTCTTACAGAGGCTGCTCTTAACTCTAAAACAGATAGTTTGGGTGGTCTTAAGGAGAACATCATTATGGGTCGCTTGATCCCAGCCGGTACAGGATTGGGAACTTACAAGCGTTGGAAGGTCCATGTGGAAGAAGAACAGGTGGAAACCTTTTCAGCGCTTCCCGGCGGAATGGGTGGAGCTCCGGCTCACACCTAGTATAAGTGATTGAATTCAGGGGCAATTTTAGTTGCCCTCTGAAAAGACTACTGGAGAGTGAAATAATTAGAGCATTTGGGTTGACGAAGTGCTCTAAAAAACGATAGGTTGCCCAGTCTGAAATAGAAATTAGACGCTTTTGGGCGAAAAAAGAGGATTAAATGCCAACAATTAATCAGTTGATTAGAAGAGAGCGAAAGCAGCAAAAAGAGAAATCAAAATCTCCTGCTTTAACAAGTTGTCCACAGCGACGCGGAGTTTGTACTCGTGTTTTCACAACAACTCCAAAGAAGCCAAACTCTGCTTTGAGAAAAGTGGCTCGTGTTCGTTTATCTAATGGTTTTGAAGTGAACTCTTACATTCCAGGAATTGGACATAACCTACAAGAACATAGTGTGGTTCTGATTCGTGGTGGTCGTGTGAAGGATCTTCCTGGTGTTCGTTACCACATTGTTAGAGGTGTTTTGGATACTCAGGGTGTAAACAACAGAGTTCGTGGTCGATCAAAGTACGGAACTAAGCGTCCGAAGAAGTGATTTAAAGGAATAGGTGCAATAGATGTCTCGTAGAAGAGGAAGTTACAAAAGAGAAGTTACTCCAGATCCCATTTATAATGATGTGATCGTAGCTAAGTTCATCAATAGACTTATGCTAGATGGTAAAAAGACCATATCTCAAAAGATTTTGTACGGTGCTTTGGATGACTTGAAAACCAAAGTTTCTGGTGAAGAGCCTTTAACTGTATTTAAAAAAGCTGTTGATAACGTGAAGCCTAACTTAGAGGTTAGATCTCGTCGTGTGGGTGGAGCTACTTATCAAGTTCCTGTTGATGTTCGCCCAGCTCGTCGTTTGACTCTAGCTATCCGTTGGATTGTTGAGAATGCCCGTAAGCGTGGTGAAAAATCCATGGCATTGAGATTAGCAAACGAGCTGACTGATGCTTACAATAATCGTGGTAACGCGATTAAAAAGAAAGAAGACGTTCACCGCATGGCGGAAGCGAACAAGGCTTTCTCTCACTACAACTGGTAGTTTTTAACTTCAGATAAGCGGCGAACATTTTGAAGTCTAGTTCGCCGCAAAATCAGTCACTTATTAAAATAAGCCCCTTCATTTACGGCTCCCAGATTCAAAATTTTCTTGCTTTTCTTTGTTAAAAACCGATCTTGAAAAACAATTCTTCTCCGGTCTCTTTGTAAAAATAAAAACTCTAAGGTTCTGGTGATCTTCAATTTTTAAATCTCTTCATTATTTGAAATTAAATACTCCCACTATTTTAGCCCGTTCATTGTAACAAATTGTAACCCGGGTTGTCTGCGACATGAGGTGGTGCATACCATAGGCTTATGAAGTATTTATTTCTCCTTTTATCAGTAGTTCCATTGGTGGGTTGCCATACTATGAGCGAAGTTATGAGTACCTCTCAAGCCGCTTCAGATTATAAAGCCGTTTCTGTAGATGGAAAACGTGACAAGTATGTCCGTGAGCGCATAGTAAACCCCTATTTGCAAAGCCCTTCAGGCCCTCTCCGTTTCAGTGGCAGTTCTATAGGGGTTGCGGGTGTTTCTTCGCCGCCTATAGCTAAAGCTAGTGAGGTTCGACAAGAAGTGACTAGTGTTGTGCCGGATTCCGATAAGGATTGGTCTGGGTTTGTGGTCGCAAATTTTCCCAATGAAGAATCCGGAGGACATGTGGGAGTGGGTTTAGGTTTCGGGGAGGAAGATTTTCATTTTCGTGGTGGAGTCTCGGTTTTTAGTAGCGACAAGACTTATTTAGGGTTCGATTTTGGAGGAAGGCTTACACCTTTTGGTAAACTCAGTCCCTTCGTTGGATTTGGAGGGTATATTGGCGATGCCAAGGAATGCGAGGTAGAGGATGTCGGTGCCGGATATTTTGTCGAAACCTGTGAAAAGTTTTTTCTTGCGACGGCTTACCCGGAAATAGGTATTCGATGGGAAGTGGAGTCAGGAACATCTTTTTCATTATTTGCCCGGGACTATTCCTCTTTTGGGCAAGAAATCCAGGATGGGGCGACTCGTATGTATGGGGTTTCCGTTGATTTTTGAGTTTGATAGAAAATCCTACATTTAGAAAACATCACCTGTTGGCGCGCCCAATTCTTTGCAATTTAACCTCTTAGGGCGTAATATCTGGAGCAAATTAGGTGGTTTGAGTTATGTCCAAATTAAAAGCGGCAGTGGATACAATTGATGATTTAATGGTGACCCGAAATATCGGGATCATGGCGCATATTGATGCGGGTAAAACCACAACAACTGAGAGGATCCTTTATTATACTGGCAAATCTCATAAAATTGGCGAAGTTCATGATGGTGATGCAACTATGGATTGGATGGAGCAGGAACAAGAGAGGGGTATAACTATCACCTCAGCAGCCACGACCTGTTTTTGGCGCGATCACCGAATTAATATAATTGATACTCCTGGGCACGTAGACTTCACGGTTGAGGTAGAGCGATCATTGAGAGTCTTAGATGGAGCGGTTGCCGTTTTCGATGGGGTCAATGGAGTCGAGCCTCAGTCAGAAACTGTCTGGAACCAGGCAAATCGATATGGAGTCCCTCGGATTTGTTTTGTGAATAAGATGGATCGAGTGGGGGCTGACTTTTTCTATAGTATCGATACGATCAAGGAGCGACTCGGGGCCAATGCGATTCCTGTCCAAATTCCGATTGGAAGTGAAGATGGCTTTAAGGGGATAGTCGATCTAATATCTATGAAGGCATTGGTATGGGATGATTCTGATCGGGGAGAGTCTTTTGATACCCAAGAGATCCCGAGTGATCTTCAGGAGCGAGCTCAGGAACTTCGTGAGCAGATGGTAGAGGCGGCAGCGGAATTTGATGATTCGTTGATGGAAAAATATTTCGAAGCCGGAGAGTTAACAGAAGATGAGATTCGGCAAGGTCTTAGGGCTGGAGTTCTTGCATTAAAGTTAACTCCGGTTTTTTGTGGCTCGGCTTTTAAGAACAAGGGAGTTCAGCCCTTGTTAAATGCAGTTTTGGATTTCCTACCATCTCCATTGGACTTACCGGCTGTTAAAGGTATGGATCCTGATAGAGAAGATAAGACAATAGAGTGTCCAACGGATTTCGAAAAGCCGGCTGTTGCTTTAGCTTTTAAAATTGCTGCGGACTCGTTCGCTGGCAGTTTAACCTTTGTGAGGGTTTATTCCGGGCAAGTGAAGGTGGGATCCGCGCTATTGAATCCACGATTAGGTAAAAAAGAACGCATTCAAAAAATTGTTAAAATGCATGCTAATTCAAGAGAAGAGATTCAGTTATTGAAGGCTGGTGACATAGGCGCTGTGATTGGTCTTAAATTAACCGCCACCGGCGATACATTATGTGATTTTAAACATCCTGTGGCCTTGGAATCTATAAACTTTCCAGAGCCCGTTATTGCTATGGCGATTGAGGCAAAAAGTTCTGCCGACCAGAAGAAGATGCAGGAGGCATTGGATCGCTTACAGAGAGAAGATCCTTCTTGTCGAGTGAAAATGGATAATGAAACTGGGCAAATGTTGATAGAGGGTATGGGCGAACTTCATTTGGAGATTTTAGTAGATCGCATGCTTCGCGAATATAAAGTGCAGGCGAATGTGGGTCAGCCACAGGTTTCTTACAGGGAGACAATTCAAGGTAAAGCTTCCGGTGGTTCAACCTTTGAAAAAGAAGTGGGTGGCAAACCTCAATTTGGGCAGGTCTCTTTATCTATAGAGCCGTTAGGGCGTGGAGAAGGAGCTGTCGTTGAAATGGAGCTGCCTAAAGATTTTAATCCGGAATTTAAGCGAGCTATAGAGCAGGGGGCATTGGAGTCTTCGGCAAATGGAGTTGTGGCTGGCTATCAAATGATGGATTTTAAAGTTACTGTCCATTCGGCTGAGGTGAATGAAGAAACATCGACAGTGATGGCTTATAAAATTGCTTCTAGCCAAGCGTTTCGCGAAGCGGCAAGCAAAGCTCAAGCTATTCTCATGGAGCCTGTTTTTAAGCTTGAAATAATTACACCTGAAGATTTTATGGGGACCGTGATCGGTGACCTCAATTCTCGTAGGGGTAAAGTGGGGTCTATGAATGCTCGAGGGCAGGCACAGGCCATAAATGCTGAAGCTCCCTTAATGAGCTTGTTCGGCTATGCGACGGATTTGAGGTCGCTTACGCAGGGTAGAGCTAGTTTTAGCATGGAGTTTTTGAAATATGAGTCAGTTCCCCCTAAAGTGGAGCAGGAAATCTTGAAGAAAATAGGCCGGATTTAGGGCTTTCAGAGCCTGTTTTGGCAGGCGTCATTTTTTTTTAACAATCGATTTATTTCCTTTTGACTTCGCATTTCCTGCGATGCATACTCGCCGCTTCGAATTATGGTCTCTTGAGTCTCATGGTTTTAAGTCGATTTTTCGTCGAAACTGGTCCCAAATGGCTCTGAAGTGGCGTTGTTGTATGCTCTGAATTAGATTTTGAGCCCACAGAGAAAGTAAATTCGAAAGAGATACTAAGTACTTAACGAAAACAATGAAAAGCGGACGATAAGCATGCAAAGTCAAAAAATCAGAATTCGATTACGAGCTTTTGATCACAAATTGCTGGATGCTTCGACAAGAGAAATTGTCGATACAGCAAGAAGAACAGGTGCACGAATTGCGGGACCAATTCCTCTTCCAACACGTATTAATAAATACACTGTTCTTCGTTCACCACATGTGAATAAGAAATCAAGAGAGCAGTTCGAAATCAGAACACATAAACGTTTACTTTATATCCTTGAGCCTTCTCATCAAACAGTGGATCAACTAATGAAGTTAGATCTATCTGCTGGTGTGGAAGTTGAAATTAAGATTCAAGAGCAGTGATTGGGAGCTAATCAATGAGTGAAGAAGCTGTAGAACAACAACCGCAAGAGGAGAGCAAGCCCTCAGGTAATGAGGTAAAGCTCAACGGGATCTATGCCTTTAAAGTAGGTATGTCCTCAGTGTACGACGAAAGTGGCGAGCAAGTACCTGTAACGGTGCTTAAGTATGAGCCTTGGATCGTCTCTCAAGTAAAAACATCTGAAAAAGAAGGTTACGAGTCTGTACAGATTGCGTGTCGACCTAAAAAAGATCTAAGAACAACTCAAGCAGAAAAGAATCACCTTAAAGGCGCAGGCTTTGAAAATGGTGCTTATTTCGTACGTGAAGTCCGGCAGTCTCTTCCTGATGGTGTGACTGTTGGGCAAAAAGTAGCGATCGATTCTTTAGAAAAGGGTGGGATTGTAAAAATCTCTGCCAAATCTAAAGGGCGAGGGTTCGCTGGTACTGTTAAGCGTTGGAACTTTGGTGGTGGCCGAGCCTCTCATGGTGGTAAGGCAACTCTTCGTGCTCCAGGATCTATCGGTATGTGTGAATTCCCTGGTAGAGTTTTAGCAGGAAAGAAAATGTCAGGTCATTTCGGTCAAGAGATGACTTCTGTTAAGAACATCAAAGTTGTCGACATCATTCCTGAAGAAAGTGTGATTTTAGTTAAGGGTCCCGTTCCAGGTTCTCGTAACACTCTAGTGAAATTGGAAAAGGCTTAAGTCATGGCAACAGTAGAAGTAATTGATTGGAACAATAAGAAAGTGGGAACAGCTGAGCTGAGCGCGGATGTGTTTGAGGCTCCTGTTCGTAAAGAAGTTTTGCATGAAGTGGTTCGCTGGCAGTTGGCTAAGCGACGTCAAGGTACTCATAAGGCCAAGACTCGTGCAGAGGTAAGAGGTTCAGGTAAAAAGCCATTTAAGCAAAAAGGTACTGGTAATGCTCGTCAGGGCTCTAATCAGTCTCCTTTGAAGCCGGGTGGTGGTGTGATTTTTGGGCCTACTCCTCGTAATTATGATTTTGCGCTTCCAAAGAAAGTTAAGAAATTGGCTTTAAAGTCAGCTCTTTCTCATCTTTATAAGGAAGGCAAATTAGTTGTTGTTAAAGATATGACGACAAAAGAAGGGAAGACTAAAGAACTGGCTGCGGGATTAAAGAGCTTGGGTCTTAGCAAAGCAGTTCTTGTGGATGCGGAAGTTAACGATATGTTTAAAAGAGCTTCTTTAAACCTTCCGAAAATCAACTACATGCCTGTTGAAGGTGTGAACGTTTATGATCTTCTTAAGGCAGATCAGTTGGTGATGACAGAGTCTTCTATTGAAAAGCTTCAAGCTCGTTGTGAGGTGAAGTAATGTTACATGTAATTAAAAGACCTCTTGTTTCAGAAAAAAATAGTTTGTTGTCAGAGCAGGGATACTATGCGTTTGAAGTGGATCGTAAGGCTACAAAAACGGACGTGAAGAAGGCTATTGAAAAAGCTTTTCGCGTGAAGGTTGAGAAGGTGACAACTCAGGTATGTCGTGGGCGTTCAAAGCGCACTAAGATTGGTGTTAGCAAGGTTCGCTACTGGAAAAAGGCTTTAGTAAAGCTTCCAGAGGGCGAGAAAATTTCTATCTTCGAGGGAGTGTAATCAATGGGAATTAAGATCTACAAACCAAGAAGTCCAGGAAGACGAAATATGACTGGGTTTGATTTTAGTGATATCACTAAAACCACTCCTGAAAAGTCACTTACGGCTCCAATTAAAAAGACTGCAGGTCGTAACAATCGTGGTCGGATCACAATGCGCCATCATGGTGGTGGTCATAAGAGACGTTACCGTCAAATTGATTTTAGAAGAGATAAGCTTGATATCCCAGCTAAAGTGGCTGGAATTGAGTATGATCCTAACAGATCTTGCCGTATTGCCCTCTTAAACTATATCGATGGGGAAAAGCGATACATTATCGCGCCGGTTGGACTAAATGTTGGCGATACTGTTATTTCAAGTAAAGAGGCTGACATTAAGCCTGGAAATAACAAACAGCTAAAAGATCTTCCTACTGGTACAACTATTCATAATATTGAATTGAGACCAGGTAAGGGTGGGCAGCTGGCTCGTGGAGCCGGTGCTGCTGCAACTTTGGTGGCAAAGTTAGGCAAGTACTGCCAAGTAAAGATGCCATCTGGTGAAGTTAGGCAAGTATTGAGCGAGTGCCGCGCGACTGTTGGTCAAGTGGGTAACACTCAACATGAAAATATTCAGGTAGGTAAGGCCGGCCGTACTCGTTGGAAGGGTGTAAGACCTTCTGTACGTGGTATGTGTCAAAACCCGATTGATCACCCTAATGGTGGTGGTGAAGGTCGTGGTAAAGGGAACCATCCGATGACTCCATGGGGTAAGCCATGTAAAGGCCATCGGACTCGTTCTAACAAGCGAACTTCCGGCATGATTGTTAAACGTCGTCCTTCGGGCAAGAAGAAATAAGGAGTTATAAGTAGTGGCTAGATCCGTACGTAAAGGTCCATTTATAGACCATCACTTATTGAAGAAAATTGAGACGGCCAATGAGTCTGGTGACAAGAAAGTCATCAAAACTTGGTCTAGAAGATCAACTATCATTCCGGATGCCGTAGGACTTACTTTTGCTGTTCATAACGGTAAAAAATTCGTTCCTGTATTTGTGAACGAAAACATGATTGGTCACAAGTTTGGTGAGTTTTCTCTCACTCGAAACTACACCGGTCATGGTGATAAAAAGAAGAAGAAGTGATTGAGAGGCTGAGATGGAAGTTAAAGCAAGTTTAAAACATGCAAGAGTAGGTACGCAGAAAGCGAGATTGGTAGCGGATGCTGTTCGAGGCCAAGACGTAAATGATGCAATTCGTACTCTTACATTCATGAAAAAGAAGTCAGCTGTAATCGTTAAAAAGTTAATTGAATCAGCGGTGGCAAATGCTGAGCAAAAGAAGGTGATTGATGTGGATAATCTCTACGTTAAAACAATCACTGTAGATCAAGGGCCTTCTATGAAGAGAATTCGTCCTAGAGCCCAGGGTCGTGCTTTTGTTGTTAAAAAGAAATTGAGTCACTTCAACGTCATTTTGGACGAGAGATAAGGAAGGGAAGCTAGTGGGACAGAAGGTCAATCCAATTGGATTTAGAGTCGGTGTTATTAGAACTTGGGATTCTCGGTGGTATGCCAAGGGACCCCAATACATCAGTAACCTCCACGAAGATTTTAAGCTTCGAGATTACGTTAAGAAAAAGCTTAAGCACGCAGGCGTAGCTAAGGTCGAAATGGAACGAGTTTCCAGCAAGATCAAAGTTATCATTTCTACAGCTCGTCCTGGTGTGGTTATTGGTAAGAAGGGAGCTGGGATTGATGCTCTTAAAGCGGATCTTCAAAAGCTTACTTCCAATGAAGTGTTTGTAAATATTCAAGAAGTTCGTAAGCCAGATTTGGATGCTCAATTGGTTGCGGAGAACATCGCTCTTCAGCTTGAAAAGCGTATTTCTTGGCGTAGAGCTTTGAAAAAGGCGATGGCTGCTTCAATTAGAAGTGGTGTGCGTGGAATTAAAATTCGTGTGAGTGGTAGACTCGATGGTGCTGAAATTGCGCGGTCAGAGTGGTACAACGAGCGTTCGGTTCCACTTCATACTCTACGCGCAGATATTGATTATGGTACTGCAGAAGCTAAAACTACCTACGGAATTATTGGTCTAAAAGTATGGATCTACCGTGGAGACGTTTTATCAAAACGTGAAGCTGAGGAGACAGGTCGTGTTAAGTCCTAAGAAAGTAAAATGGCGTAAGCAACATAGATTAAACCCAAGTGGAAATGCAACGCGTGGGAGAGAAATCAACTTTGGTGATTTTGCTCTTGTGGCTACTTCTCCTGGCCGTTTGACCTCTCGTCAAATCGAAGCTAGCCGTATTGCGATCTCTAGAAGTGTTAAACGTGGTGGTAAAATGTGGATTCGGATTTTTCCGGATCGCCCGATCACTAAAAAGCCAGCTGAAACTCGAATGGGTAAAGGTAAAGGTTCTTTAGAGTACTGGGTGGCAAATATCGATCCAGGTCGTATTTTGTTTGAAATTAATGGAGTTACTCGTGAACAGGCTGAGGCTGCTTTTCGCCTAGCTTCTCACAAGCTTCCTCTTAAAACTAAGTTTTTGAGCCGAGAGGGTTAAAATGAAATTTGCAGAAATTAAAGATTTAACCGTAGAAGAATTGAGAAAACGTCATTCTTCCATGAAGGAAGAGTTGTTTGAAACAAAGATGAAGCACAAGTTGGGTCAGGTTGGAAGTCCCGTCGATGTTCGTAAAATTCGTCGTGATATTGCTCGCGTTAAGACGGCTCTTAACCAGAAGCTTTCGTAAAGGTTGAGGTAGAAAATGACAGAAGAGAACAAAAAATCCAGAGGTCGTTTAAACCAAGTTATTGGACAAGTTATTTCCGATAAAATGGACAAAACAATTTCGGTAAAAATTTATCGTCAGGTGAAACACAAGAAGTATGGGAAATACATAAGAAAGTCTTCTGTGTTTAAGGCTCACGACGAAAAGAATACAGCTAAAATGGGTGACAAAGTTTTGATCACAGAGTCTCGCCCAATGAGTAAAACAAAGCGCTGGAATTTAGCAAAAGTGATCGATACAGCAGCTGCTGAGTAATTTGATAAGAAGGAAGTATTAGTCATGATTCAAATGCAATCAAAACTGAAGGTCGCTGATAACTCTGGTGCAAAAGAAGTCCAGTGTATCAAAGTGCTTGGCGGTTCTAAACGAAGAACGGCTTCTGTAGGAGACATCATTGTTGTTTCTGTGAAAGATGCTCTTCCTAATTCTAAAGTGAAAAAGGGCGATGTCGCCAAGGCGGTAATTGTTCGAACTGTTAAACAAATTCGTCGAGCTGATGGAAGTTACATTCGGTTTGATGAGAATTCAGCGGTTTTAATTAATGCCAACAAAGAGCCCGTAGGAACTCGTATTTTTGGTCCTGTGGCAAGAGAGTTAAGAGCAAAGAAGTTTATTAAGATTATTTCTTTGGCTCCAGAAGTACTGTGATTTTAACGACGTTAGTGGAGTAGATAGTGACGTTACTAGAAGATAAATATCGAAAAGAGATTATGCCTGCCCTTAAGAGCGAGCTTAAACTCAGTTCCACCATGGAAGTGCCCAAAATCGAAAAAGTGGTTTTGAGTGTTTCAACTGGTGAGGCTGTGAAAAACCCAAAGCTTCTCAATAATGTGGCCGATGAGTTAACAACAATTGCTGGACAAAAAGCAGTTATCACTAAGGCGAGAAAAGCCATCGCGAACTTTAAGCTTCGTGAAGGTATGCCGCTCGGAGCTACAGTGACGCTAAGAAAGGACCATGCTTGGGCTTTCCTAGAAAGACTGATTCACTTTTCTATTCCTCGTGTGCGTGACTTTCGCGGACTTCCATCAAAAGGTTTTGATGGCCGTGGTAACTACAACATGGGTTTAAAAGAACAGATCGTTTTCCCGGAAATTAACTACGATAGAGTAGATAAAGTTCGTGGAATGAACATTACAATTTGTACCTCTGCAAAAACGGATGAGCAGGGTCGTGCATTACTTGAGGCTCTTGGAGTCCCTTTTAGAAAGTAAGGTTTAGGGAGTTATTTAGCATGGATACTATTGCAGATTTTTTAACAAGAATTCGAAACGCAGGATTGGCAAAGCATGAGAAAGTGGATGTGCCAAGTTCAAATATGCGTGAGGGAATCGCTAAAATTCTTGAAAATACTGGTTACATCAGAAGCTACCGAGTGGCTAAAGATGGTAAGCAGGGAATTATGCGTGTTTACCTAAAATATAACGATAAAGGGCATCACGTAATCACGAAAGTGGATCGAGTGAGTCGTCCATCAAAAAGAATTTATGTAAAAGCTGGTTCTGTTCCTAAGGTTAGATCTGGATATGGGTTAGCAATTTTAAGTACTAATAAAGGAATCTTAAGTGGCGAAGAAGCTTCTACTCAGAATGTGGGTGGCGAACTTCTTTGTAAGCTTTGGTAGGTGAGACATGTCTAGAATAGGAAATGCACCCGTATATTTTGATGATAAAGTGAATGTGACAATCACTCCTGATAACACTGTCGTTGTAAAAGGCGGAAAAAGTGAGATCAAAGTGGAAGTGAATCCTGTCATAAAACCTAAAATTGAAGATGGAAAAGTTGTCTTCGACAAGGTGAACAACGAGCCGCAAACACGTGCCTTTCATGGTCTTTATAGGGCTTTAGTTCAAAATGCTGTGACTGGTGTTTCTACCGGTTGGACAAAAGTTCTTGAACTAAATGGAGTTGGTTATAGAGCGAATGTGAGCGGCAAAGTTCTTGAGCTGAATCTAGGTTATTCTCATCCTATTAAGTATGACATTCCTGATGGAATTGAGATTAAAGTAGATAAACAGACATCCGTGACTGTAACTGGTGCTGATAGAGCATTGGTTGGCCAGGTGGCTGCAAAAATTAGAGGATTTAGAGAGCCTGAACCTTATTTGGGTAAAGGTGTTAAGTATGCTGATGAGAGAATCCGTCGTAAAGCCGGTAAATCAGCAGGTAAGTAAACGAGGTAAGCTGTGAAACTAAAGTTTAAAAAGAAAACGGCCAAGAGAGAAGTTGCACGTAAAAAGAATAGAATGCGTGTGCGACGTAAAGTGACAGGGACTACAGAGCGTCCTCGTCTATGTGTGTTTAGAAGTTCTAAGTACATTTATGCACAAATCATTGATGACTCTACAGGTAAGACACTGGCTTCTGCAGACTCTAAAGCGGATAAAACCAACTCAAGAGAAGCTGCGAAGAAAGTGGGAGAGACCATTGCTAAGAAAGCCCAGGCGGCCAATGTAGCGAGTGTTGTCTTTGATAGAAGCGGATATATTTATCACGGTAAGATTAAAAGTTTAGCTGACGGCGCACGCGAAGCCGGACTCAAGTTTTAAGGAGTAGCCCAACGTGGAAAAAGGTTCAGAAGAGTTTCAAGAGAGAGTTGTATCAATTCGAAGAGTGGCTAAAGTTGTTAAAGGTGGCCGTCGCTTTTCATTCTCCGCTCTAGTTGTCGCCGGTGATGGCGGCGGTCAGGTGGGTTTTGGTACTGGTAAGGCCGGAGAAGTTCCTGAGGCCATCAGTAAAGCTGCTCGTATTGCAAAAAAGGAAGTTAAAGGTTTTAAACTTAAAGAAAATCGCACGATTCCACATGAAGTTGTGGGTGAGTTTGGCGCAGCTAAAGTCGTTTTGGTTCCAGCCGCTCCTGGTACAGGGGTTATCGCCGGTGGGCCAGTTCGAGCGGTATTAGAATCTGTTGGAATTAAAGATATTCTTACCAAGTGTGTAGGAACTAACAATCCCCATAATGCTGTACGCGCAACCATGCAAGGTCTTGGTCAGCTCGTAGACAGTAAAGTGGACGGATCTAAGATTTCGTAAATAGGAAGCTAAGGACATAGTCATGGCAAAAGCATTTAAAGTTAAATTAAAAAGAAGTTTAATCGGAAAGACTCAAAGGCAAAAAGATGCTGTTCGTTGTCTTGGATTAAAAAAGATTGGTGACGAAAAAGTGGTAGCTGATAATCCAGCCAACCGCGGTCAGATATTTAAAGTCCAACACATGTTAGACGTACAGGTGGAGAAGTAAGATGAGTTTATTAGGAAGTCTCAGACCTAAAAAGGGTGCCACGCATAAAAAGAGACGCGTGGGTCGTGGGCGAAGCTGTGGTCAAGGAGGAACGGCTGGTAAAGGACATAAAGGGCAAAAAGCGAGAGCTGGTGCTCCAATTCCTCGAGGATTTGAGGGTGGACAAACACCTCTTGCGCGTAGGTTGCCTAAGTTTGGTTTTACAAATGCTAAATTTAAAACCACTTACCAAGTTGTTAATTTAAAAGACCTTAACAATCTCAGCGGAGATGTAACTCCTGAAGCTCTTGAAGCAGCAGGAATCGTGAGAAAAGGAAAAGTGAAAGTCTTAGGAGATGGGAAGTTAGAAAAAGCTCTAACTGTAAAAGCTCATAAGTTTTCAAAAACAGCTCAATCCGCAATTGAAGCAGCGGGTGGTAAAGTAGAGGTCATCTAGTGGCACAACAAGCTCCCAACGTGAAAATACCAACTCAGTTACGCAACCGGATTTTATTCACGCTCATGATCCTGGCGATCTTTCGTATTGGTGTCGCCGTGCCGACGCCAGGTGTGGATGGAGCTGCGGTTTTAGACTTTTTTGCTCAACAGTCAGCTGGACTTTTTGGGATGTTTAACACTTTCACAGGTGGAGCTCTCGAAAGATTTAGTGTTATGGCTTTAGGTATCATGCCATATATTTCTGCCTCGATTATTTTTCAACTTCTGCAAAGTGCAGTGCCTCAGTTGGAACAGCTAAAAAAAGAAGGCGATGCCGGGCGGAAAAAGCTAAATCAATACACTCGATATGCAACAGTGGCATTGGCATTGGTTCAAGGCTGGGCGATGGCCAACTATTTTGCTGGTCAAAATACTACTGATGGTCGTCCCTTGGTGAGCACTAAGGAGTTCGGTTTTATATCTTTTGAAGTTTTAACTACTCTTACTCTGACTGCAGGAACTTGTTTTATTATGTGGTTGGGTGAGCAGATCACTGAAAAAGGTGTAGGTAACGGAGCCTCTCTTATCATTTTCGCCGGAATTGCAGCAGGTATCCCTTCTGGAACTATGGGACTTTTCTCAATGGTTTCTAATGGCGATATTGGCGCTATCATTGCTCTTGGGATTATCGCGTTTATGGTGATTGTCATTGCTGCAATCGTGTTTGTTGAAGTGGGGCAGAGAAGGATTCCTATCCAGTATTCTGGTAGAGGACAAGGTAAACAGGCGATGAACCAACAGATGAGTCATTTGCCTTTAAAAGTTAATTTTGCCAATGTGATTCCGCCTATTTTTGCTTCCAGTTTATTGATGTTTCCATCAACGATGGCCCAGTTTATTGATGCGCCTTGGATGCAGAACTTACAGCAATCACTGACTCCGACAGGGTCTATTTATAATGTTTTATTTGTAGGATTGATTGTGTTCTTTTGTTTCTTCTATACGGAGATTCAATTTAACCCTACAGAGGTTGCCGATAACCTTAAAAAATACGGTGGTTTTATCCCCGGTGTAAGAGCAGGTAAAAGCACTGCCGACTACATTAAAAGGGTATTGGATCGTTTGACAGTAACTGGTGCTATTTATTTGAGTGCCGTATGTATACTTCCCACAATACTGATAGATCAGTTAAAGCTTCCATTCTATTTTGGTGGAACAAGTTTGTTGATTCTTGTGGGTGTTGCGCTAGATACTGCGCAACAGATTCAGTCTCACCTAATTACTGCTAAGTACGATGGCGCAGTGGGTGGAGTGAAAGTAAAAAGCCGAAGGGTTCGATACTAATGAATTTGATTTTGTTTGGCGCTCCTGGCGTAGGTAAAGGGACTCAGTCGGCTCTTCTTGTTGAGAAGTTGGATATGAGGCATATATCGACAGGAGACCTATTTCGTAACGCGATAAAAAACGAAACGGAATTAGGTAAAAAGGCTAAAGAATTTATGGATGCTGGAAATCTAGTCCCAGACGAAGTGACGATTGGATTAGTGGAAGAGGTTTTGAAAAATCTTAATGGTCAAAGCTTCATCTTGGATGGATTTCCAAGAACTACAGCTCAAGCGGATGCTTTAGATGGATTGCTTGAGAAAATTGGAGCTCCTCTGGATCGAGTGATTTCGTTCCAAGTGCCTGAGTCTGAGTTAGTGAGTCGATTAACTGGACGTAGAGTGTGCAAAGGCTGTGGAGCCGTTTACCATATTGCATCTAAACCTCCTCAACAGGATGGAGTTTGTGATGTGTGTGGGAAAGCTGAAGTGGTTCAGCGAAAAGACGATCAGGAAGACGTCATTAAAGTGAGACTTGAAAATTATGAAAATAGCACCCGCCCGGTGAAAGAATTTTACCAAAATAAGGGCCAATTTACAGAAATTGACGGCACGGGATCTGCCGATGAGGTGTTCGAGAGAGTTCAAAAGGTTTTGGGGTAAAACCCAATAATTATGCTGGACTTGAACATTTGAGGGTGTTAATTTTCGCGCTTTGAGCGTTGTGCCAAGGTGTATTTTTCGCCCGAGATAAACGGTATTTTGGTAGTAAGTTTAATGACTTACGTACAAAGTGAGGAAGAAATGAAAGTAAGACCTTCAGTTAAGAAAATTTGCAACAAGTGCAAGGTAATCAAGCGCAAAGGCATAATTCGTGTGATTTGCGAGAACCCGAAGCACAAACAAAAACAAGGTTAGAGGTTATAAATGGCTCGTATAGCTGGTGTTGACTTACCGCGAAACAAAAGAATGGAAGTGGCTTTAACGTATATTTACGGAATTGGCCAGACTCGTGCAAAAGAGATTTGCAAATTAGCAAACTTCCCTAAGGAATTGAGAACAGATCAATTAACGGATGAGCAGGTGGCTCAGCTTCGTAATATTCTTGATGACTCTTTCAAAGTTGAAGGGGATTTGAGAAGAGATGTTGGTCTTTCTATTAAGCGCCTAATGGATTTAGGTTGCTACAGAGGAATTAGGCACAGAAAAGGTCTTCCATGTCGTGGACAGAGTACTCGTCAAAATGCGCGTACACGTAAAGGTCCTAAGAAGACGGTAGCTGGTAAGAAAAAGGCTGTATAAGGTTTGATTGGTTTTTTGAGGTAAAAAATGGCTGGTAAGAAAACAAGTAAGAAAAAAGTTAAAAAGAATATTCCTCATGGACGTTGTTACATCCAAGCAGGTTTTGCGAACACCATCGTGACAATGACAGACCCCTCCGGTGGAGCTGTATGTTGGTCATCTGCTGGTTTTTTGGGTTTCAAGGGATCTCGTAAAGGGACTCCATTTGCGGCTCAAATGGCTGCTGAGGACGCTGCTAAGAAAGCTCTTGAAAACGGAATGAAGTCTGTAGACTTGTTCTTGAAAGGGCCAGGAGCAGGACGTGAACCTGCTGTGAGAGCTGTGGCTGCTGCTGGAATTAGAGTGTCTTCTTTAAAAGATGTTACTCCTATTCCGCATAACGGTTGCCGCCCTCCAAAGCGTCGTCGAATTTAATTGCGTTTACTGTATTGCGAATTGAACTTTATATTTTAAGAGGAGTTGAACTTGTCAGAGTTAAACATTCAACCACACTATTACAAATTTTGGCGTGACCTTATTAAGCCCCGTGGCTTTGAGGTTGATAAAGACAGCTTGACCGGTCAATACGGTAAGTTTGTTATTCGTCCTCTTGAAAGAGGTTATGGGGTTACTTTGGGTAATTCCCTTAGAAGAGTACTTTTAAGTTCTATGATGGGATCTGCTGTAACAGCCGTTAAATTTGAAGGCGTTCTCCATGAGTTCAGCACTATTCCTGATGTTTTGGAAGACGTTGCTGACATCATTTTGAACCTTAAAGAGGTTCGTTTTCGTCAATATGATCCAGAGCCAAAAACTCTAAGAATTTCTAAGAGTGAAGCTGGTACAATCACAGCCGGTGATATTCAAGCTTCTGATCAAATTGAAGTATTAAACCCAGATCAACATATTGCTACACTTGGAAAAGATGGAAAATTCGAAGCTGAGATCGTAGTTTCTTTTGGTAGAGGGTATGAGGAAGCTGAAGCACATCGTGGTGATCTTCCTGTTGGGTTTATCGCTGTTGACTCCCTTTTCTCACCTGTACGTCGTGTGAACTATGTTGTGAACAACGCTCGTGTGGGTCAAAGAACAGATTATGATGCATTGAATTTTGAAGTTTGGACAGATGGTTCATTAAAGCCTGAAGAGGCTGTTGCTTTGGGATCTAAAATTCTTAAGGAACAGTTGCAGATTTTCCTTACTTTTGATGAAGCCTTAGAGCCAGAGGAAGAGGAAAGTGAATCTCGTCAGCCTCAGTTGAATGAAAATCTTTTCCGCTCGGTGGATGATTTAGAGCTTTCAGTTCGGTCTGCGAACTGCTTAAAGAACGCGAACATTCGCTTTATTGGTGAATTAGTGACTCGTTCTGAAGCTGAGATGCTTAAGACTAAGAATTTTGGTCGTAAGTCATTAAATGAAATTAAAGACATTCTTGGAAAAATGGGATTGTCGCTTGGAATGAAGATTGATGGATGGCCTCCTCAAGGTTGGGACCCAAATGCTGCTCCGGTTAGACCAGCAGCGCCTGCGGCACCAGCTCCAGGAACGCCTACAAATGGTGACGGAACACCTCAATAAGTTGCCCTTTTGAACGTTGGAGTAAGTCATGAGACATAAAGTTGTAAAACACCACTTTGGAAGAAAACCGGATGCCCGAAAGGCGTTGATCCGCGGATTAGTAGATGCCCTTGTTGAGCATGGCCGTATCAAAACGACTTTGCCAAAAGCTAAGGAGCTTCGCAGACATGTAGAGAAGGCTGTAACAATCGGTAAAAACGATACTGTACATGCTAGACGTGTTTTGGTTTCAAAGTACCCGAATAAAAATACAGTTCGAACTCTTGTTAGCGATTTAGGTCAAAGGTTTAAAGAAAGACCTGGTGGCTACACAAGAATTACTAAGATCGGTCCACGTCCTGGCGACATGGCTGAAATGGCCTATATTGAGTTTGTTGATTATCAGGCTCCTGATATCAGTGAGCAGGAACGTGAAGATGCTGGTCTTAAGCAGGCGAGAGCTACTGCTAAAGTTCGCAAGGCAAAGAAGAAGCGTCTTCGTAACATGCAGGCAGCATCTCGTAAAATTAATCGCAAGTAATAGACTTTTGAAATTCGAGTTTGGAAAAGGGACACTGAGAGTGTCCCTTTTTTATTTCTCTATGAGTTGCAAATAGATTCGCAAATGAAAAATAGAATTGATTTTTCGCATAAGAGAAAGAAAAAACTTGAAAATTAAAAACAGGGATTACTTATCCACAGGGCTGTGGAAAAGTTGTGAGTGTATCAGTTTTACTTGCTGCTAATTTACGATACAATTGTGTCAACATATGAGGGAAGCATGAAGCATATTGTAAAAGGTCTTGTACTTGTTTGGATTCTTGGAGCACTTAGTTTTTATGGCTGGTTGCAGATTAGCAAACCTTTAAATCAAGGCACAGAAGTCCCAGATTCAGCAAAAGTTCTTGATAGAATGGAAGTTGATGGGGCTATCGATTTTGAAATCGAAACAATAGACGGTAAGCCATTTAAGCTATCCGATTTAAAAGGGAAGCTCATTCTTATTAATTTTTGGGCTTCATGGTGTGACCCGTGCGTGGAAGAATTTCCCTCCATGTTGAAGTTGTTAGAAACAATGGGTGACGATCTTGTGTTAGTCACTGTATCTGCCGACTACGAAATGAAGGAACTTAAAAAGTTTTTGAGTATTTTTGATGTAAAGGGCGATAACTTTGTTGCTGTATGGGACAAAGAGAAGACGATCTCCAATCAATATCATATAGTGGCATTACCAGAATCATTCATAATTGGAAAAGACTTTAAGTTGGTTCGTAAGGTTTCTGGCAGCGAAGATTGGGCCACTCCTGAAGCCATTAGTTTCTTTAAGAGTTTTGCAGCAGAGTAAAATGAAGGAACTTGGTATTGAGGATATTCGTTCTGCTGCTCAACGACTCAATGGAAAGCTGATCCACACTCCAGTGCTCCAATCTTCTCAATTGAATGATCTTTTGGGCCACGAATTCTATTTTAAATGTGAGAATTTCCAACATATTGGTGCCTTTAAAGCTCGTGGCGCTCTGAATACGCTGTTGTGGTTAAAGGAGCAAAACAGGTTGCCTGAAAAGGTTGTAGCCTACAGTTCTGGCAATCATGCTCAGGCGGTTGCGTGGGCCTGTAAGCAACTAGGAGTTAAAGCGCAGATATTTATGCCCGGCAATGTTTCTAAGGTCAAATCCGAAGGTACAAGGGCTCTAGGAGCAGAGTTAACCTTTACTTCTTCTAGACAGGAGGCAGAAGCACTAGCTGATGAAGCACAGTTATCTGGAGCCTATCTTGTTCCGCCCTATGATCATGATCAGGTGATTTGTGGACAAGGGACTGCCGCTTTAGAGGCGATGGAGGCCCTAGGCGGAGAATCTGTGGATGCCGTTTTTGTACCTATTGGGGGTGGGGGGCTCGCTACCGGGACATTGCTGGCGGTAAAAGGATTTAAGCCAAAAATAAATGTGATAGCTGGGGAGCCTGAGGCGGGAAATGATGCCATTCAATCTTTGCGATCAGGAGCCATTGTTCGATTGAAGGAATCCCCAGATACTCTAGCTGATGGGGCTAGGACATTAAGTCTGTCCCCTCGTACCTTTCACTATCTAAAGAAGCTGGATGATTATTTCGAGGTGACTGAAGAAGAGATTTTAGAATGGACTCAGAAGTTGATTCATTTTGTGAAAGTTCAAATTGAACCAACATCAGCCTTGCCTATGGCTGCAGCTGTTAAATGGTTAAAATGTCAGGATCAACCTAAGAAGGTTTTAGTACTACTCTCGGGTGGCAATATGGATCTCGAAACTCATCGTAAAATTTGGGAAACATCATACATTTAATGCTAACAGGCAGGAAGAACTCTGAATTCTGTACGAGGTCTTGTCAGGTTTTAGGGTCGTCTGGAGCATGGATTTGTCGTGATAAGAGGTTAGTAATTCATTTTATGAGCTGAGGTTTCGGGACTTTCTTAAGGGGGTGTCTGGAGCATGGGTTTTTCGTGATAAGAGGTTAGTAATTCATTTTAAAAGCTGAAGGCTCGGGACTTTAGTAGGGGGTTGTCTTGCTTGGATTATAGCCGTGAGGGACCATGTAGGTAACAACTCAATGGAGGACTTTATGAAACGTCTTTTTACAATTGCGGCCGCGGTAGCCGTTCTGTTTGCAGCAAATTCTTCTTATGCGTTTAAAGCAGATGGATTCTATATAGCACTTGGTCTTTCCCCTTCCTCTTCGAGCATTGAGGTAGATCCAGCAGCTGCTGTTGAAACCGAACAGACCTACACAAACTTAAAATTGGGATGGGGTATGCCCAGTGGCTTGTATCTCGGAGTCGCTTTAGGGATTTCGTCGGGTGATTTGATCACTGGTCACACGGGCGTGACTTTTGGTTATATGGCAAGCAATGGTTTTCAAATTTTAGGTACCTATTTTCTAACGCCAAAGTTCGAGCTGGACTCATCGGGGACAGAATTTGACGAAGGATCAGGTATTGGTGTGGAGCTAAACCAAGTGTTTGATATAACAGGATCATTTGGTGCCGGATTCGGGATTGTTTATGAAACTTTTGAGACCACGCAGGCCGATGGTGTAGATCAGGATGTGTCTTGGCAGTATATGTATCCGCAAATAGTTTTAGCGGGATCATTTTGATAGAAGCTAGTAAGTTTTCAGAAACTGAGTTTATGAGGGCAGCCAAAAGGCTGCCTTTTTTAAATAATGGTATTTAAGTAATCTCGATAAGTGGACTGTGGCAAAGATTCAATGGCGTTCTCTAGGCCGGTTTTATCTATAAATCCTTTGATAAAAGCCACTTCTTCTAGGCATGCGACAAGGGAGCCTTGTCTGCGTTGGATGGAGCTAATTAGGTTTGCAGCTTCAAGCAATGCATTAGGGGTTCCCGTATCCAACCAAGTCACACCACGACCAATGGGTTCGAGTTTTAACTGCCCTTCTTTAAGGTAGCTTTCCATTAAATCTGTGATTTCCAATTCTCCTCGAGGAGAAGGTTTTTGTGTGGCCGCTCTTTCGGTAACGGATTTATCAAAAATATAGAGCCCCGGAATAGCATAATTGGACTTAGGCTTTTCAGGTTTTTCTTCTATATCGATCACTTTATTTGTTTGCTTGTCGAAGTTAACAACGCCATACCTTGCCGGATCATCGACATGATATCCAAATATTGTAGCGTTATGGTCTCGATGGGGAGACTGAAAGTTTTCGATGGCTCTTCTGTAGAATGTCAAATCACCGTAAAAAAGATTGTCTCCTAAAATCATAGTTACGTCTTCACCGGAAAGAAATTCTTTTCCGACAATAAAAGCATCAGCCAAGCCTTTTGGGGATTCCTGAACCTTATATTGAATATTAATGCCCAATCTAGAACCGTCGCCGAAAAGACTTTCCATAAAAGGTGTATCTCTCTGGGTACTTATAATTAGGATATCTTTAATCCCAGCTAGCATAAGAATTGAAAGCGGATAATAGATCATGGGTTTGTCATATATAGGTTGTAGCTGCTTAGAAATCACCTCAGTCATGGGGTAAAGTCGGGAACCACTACCGCCAGCTAGAATGATCGACTTCATACATTTACCTCCAACAAACTTATGGAAAGGATAGCAAATCATCTACATTCAGGCATGTATAAAAATTTATCTTATTCCTCTCCTTTAGTTGGGATCATCTATTCCTTGAAAGACCCTTGTAGAGAGTGTGATTATAATGGTCGAGGTGGGAGATTTATATGGCTAAAACTGTACTAGTAACTGGTGGCGCTGGCTTTATTGGCAGTCACTTTGTGGACCTTCTGGTTGAATCTGAATATCATGTGGTTGTACTGGATAAGCTGACTTATGCTGGAAACCAAGAGAATCTGAGAACAGTATTAGAAACGGGTCGGGCACAATTAGTCGAAGGTGATATATGCGACAATGATTTGGTGGGGCAGCTATTTAAAGAGCATTCTTTTTCTGGAGTTTTAAATTTTGCTGCTGAAAGTCATGTGGATAGGTCGATCGAAGGCCCTGATATTTTTATAAAGACTAACATTGAAGGTACATTCAATCTATTAAGGCATGCTGAAAATTATTTTTCTAAAAGTGGAAATTTAGATTTTAGATTTCTACAAGTCTCAACCGACGAAGTGTTTGGTGAACTCCCGTTTAATAAGGAAAAATTCTCAGAAAAGAGTTCCTACTCTCCAAACTCTCCTTACTCTGCATCTAAAGCCAGTGCGGATCATTTGGCTCGAGCCTGGAACCATACTTATGGATTGCCAGTGATAGTTACCAATTGCTCCAATAACTATGGCCCACGTCAGTTTCCGGAGAAGCTAATTCCATTAATGATCAACAATGCTATTAAAGGTAAATCTTTACCGGTTTACGGCGCAGGAAAGAATGTACGGGACTGGATACACGTTAAAGACCACTGTCGTGGAGTATTGTTAGCTTTTGAATGTGCGGAACCCGGTTCAACTTATTGTTTTGGTGGCAACGAAGAGCATTCCAATATTGAAATTGTGAAATTGATCTGTAAGCAATTAGATGATTTACTTCCTAGTGCATCTGGTTCTTATGTGGATCAAATTCAGTTTGTTGAAGACCGTAAAGGTCATGATTTGAGGTATGCGATCGACGACAGTAGAGCTGTTAAGGAGCTCGGCTTTACCAGAGATTTTGATTTTAATACCGGACTGTTGGATACCATTAAGTGGTATCTCGAAAAGGTATGAAGACTTCCTTAGGACTAAAGTGCTGGACTTCCTCCTACGTGGGTTTTAGAGATCCAAAGAAAGGGTTTTATAAGTCTAGTTCCGGACTTTTCCTATAATGATTACAAGAATTTAAGTCGATTAGGACAGCATATGAAGTTATGCATTAAACTGTCGGCATCTATGAATTGGAATGGGAAAAAAGTTTTTCTTGCAGGTCTCTCTATGGTCTTCTTTAGCGGAAGTGCCTTTGGTCAATCGGAGTCCTTTGAGGCCATATCTGCGGCCATGACTCGCAAGGCGGAAGCCAATCAATTGGTGGAATCTTTAAGAGATGCTATCGGTTTTACCATCCGGGACAATGTGGGTTGCTATGTGTTTTCGGGCTTCAACATGTACAACCAGGAGATCCCTGGTGGCGGCGACCCCAGTGCGATTTTACAAAAACAGGGAGAGAATTATCTCAACTCCTGTCGGGACAAATATCTTAAAAAGTTGGATGAGGGAGATTTCACTTCTAGAAAAAAAGAGGAGATCGCGGGCTTTATAACAGAAGCCTTTGAGGAGCTGTATGCCGCCAAGGTGGTGGGGGATAGGTACACCGACATGCATTTAGAAATGGCGAGGGATGGCATTGAATGCAGCGACGGGCTTTACCGACCTATGGATGATTCATTGCAAATATTAGATGTCACATTGTTTGGTCCGGATATAAGAGAGCCTACAAAAGGGTTGAGGGATCCGATGACTCAGCCGCTGGTGGATGCCACTCTGGGAGTCTATGTGAAAGTGCCAAAGAGTCAGGATAACCCTTGGGGGGAAACCGGTTTAAATGGAGTGTTGGTTTCGAATGGTGAGTTATTGATGACTCAACTTCATGGGGTATGTGACATGGAAAAAGGAGGATTTTTTACGAGTCCACCAAGTATCCAGACAACCACAGAAGATTTTTCAGAAAATATTGATTTTGATCTAAAAAATACAGTTTTCTTTATGAAGAAACAGCGACCCGCTGCTGGAGAACGCTATGTCACCCGCACTCATGAGGGACAGACCTATTACGGCATATTAGGTCGCTGTCCGACGAGAACGGAAATTCAAGAGGCTGACCACGATCTTGGAAGTGATGTGGTGTATTTAAAAGCAAAAGGGTCGACCTTGTTGGATGCAGGTTACACTCCCATACAGCTAGCCAATAACATTGACCCGGAGCTGTTTCAGAAAGACACCCCAGAGAGTAAAAAGTTTGCCGAGAAACTGAAGTGGCGAATGGCGACGGCTGGTTATATGGACGATGATGCTCTGCCGGAAAATACAGTCCAGCGAAGTTGGGATGAAAATAGAACTTTTGAGCTTATTCAAGGAAACGATTTAACTTTGAAAAATGAGACTTCAGGAAGGATAAGCAGTGATCACAAGGAAGATATGGTCCAATATACCGGTAGTTCTTTAGCCGGACTTTCTGGTGCCGGAATATCGGATTGTAAGAGGAATGGAACTGGTTGTTTGGTATTTGCGAGCCATGCGGCAGACGCTGGTGTTAATCTTAGGAAATGCCAAGGGAGAAATGTTTCAAAATATCATTCTAATTCTTGTGCAAATTCAGGCAAATTATTAAATCCCTACGGTATTGCCAACTACTTGATGAGCGGTGGCCATTCTTCGGGTCTGGTGGACTACGGGGTTTGGTTAGAGCAGGTGCAGTAAAAAAAGACGTTTCATTTTAAATCGCTCATGTCTCAATGTGAGAGCTCAGGTTAAATCTCGGTGCATTTTACCCGATAGGTGTAGCGAAAGAAGAGACATGTCGTCTACAATTGATATATGCATAAATACATTCTCAACTTTTTCAGTTTATCTGGATTCGTCCTTTATACTCTAATGAGTTTCGATGCGCTGGCCACTGAAGCCGAATACCAAGACTGTGTTCGTAAGCAGAGTAGTAACTGCCGAGACAGCTATGTAATGTTTAGGGCAAATGAGACCGTTCGATTGTGCCGGCAACAAAGTAGCATTGAGCAGTATTGCCGGAGTCAATTCCCGCAGGAAGAAGAAGTGTTATATGATCCTTCCACTTGTGAGTTGGTTCTGTTTTTCACGGACTTCCTTAAGTCCAACACTCAATCGGCCTGCTTTAAAGAGGAGTTACCGGATCAAATCGTGGTGATCACAGGCATGCAGACCATGAATATTCCACGAGACCAAATCATTTCACCGCAGAAGTATTCCCTGGAAGCTAGCAACTCTAAAGATTTTCGTAATAATGAGAATACATGCTCATTAAGAGTTCGGCAGCAAAATGGGGGAACTTGCCCGCAAGGGGATAGTGACGACGGTGACCCCGAAGTGGTTGAAAATCCCCCCGGTGAGCCAGGAGATGATAGTCCTATAGGTGAAGGTAATGGGGATACGGGATCTCGATATGTGGGTGATTCAACGGGAATTACAGAAAGATATTTCAACGGCGTTAGAGCTGATAAAACCAGTATGCTTTCGGCTTGGTGTCGGCAGCGCTATGGCTCAGGCTACATTGAGCGTGAGGAAGATAGAGCGGCCACCACACAGGAGTCGGCATCGACGGTCTCCTATGTAGAGAGATCTTCAAATTGCGAACAGATTTATTTAGACCGCTTTACCGAAGTGGTGTCCCATCCTTCCATAGAAAGTGCACATAGCTTTTCTCGTGATCTGTGCAGTGGCGATGACTCCTGTATAGACATGGCTTATCAGGCTGCAGGATTGAGCAATAAAAATGACGTTTGGTTGGCTTTAAGAGGAAGTGTGGATCCAAGCATGTGGAGCATTGTGGATCGCACTCTTAAAAACCAATATTTTCCTGAATTTGAGAACTGTGAAGAAAAACAAGAAGAGGCCCAGACCTGCTGTGGTGATCCATTAAGTTGCGCGATGGCTGGAAACAAAGCCTTGGGAGGAGTGGCTAACCTGGGGCTCACTCTGGGTACTGTCATTCAGTCGGCGAGAGGTGCACAGGGCAATGCGGAAGCTTGTCGTCAAGCCAAGGAACTATCACTCAGTGGTGCCGCTTTAAATACCGGGCTTGCTGGGCTTTGTACTAATAAAGTGGAGGGATGTAAGTCCACATGTGAGAGTTCACGGAAGCTTTTTCAAGATACGGCCAACATGATGAATGATATTTGTGAGAACCGGTTTAATACTCTTCAATCGATTTCTGGCTTTTGTGTTTCAAAAACCAAGATAAGTGATCAGGGGAGAGCCATGAAATCTAAAATTGCTAGATGTCAGGCTGTCTCGGAAAGCGCTAATGATCTAGCCCAACAGGCGGCGGCCAACACAACTATGGCCGCTTTCTTACAGGAGTGTGAAGACTCACTCACTCAGTCGGAGACGGGTTTGGAAGGTCTCCCTGATACGGAAATTGCTTTTAACGGCGATTGCACTTCGGCAGCCAATGCCAGTAATCCTATTTGCATTCAATGTAATGCGGATCCGTCAGCGGTGGGATGTGAAGACATCACCACAACCACTTCCGGCCTTACAACTTCTGCCACTGAGGTGGAGCCCGGTACCCTTGGGGCGGCACTGAGTTCAGATACAACGTCTTTGGGTTTAGACTCTGCACTATTGGATGATCCGTTTAGTAATCCAGAATTTGCAGATCCGATGGCTGTGGAAGCCCAGCAACTCAATGATCCCACGGTATCAAGTTCAGGTGGTAGTGGTGGAGCTGGCCTGGGTGGTTCTGGAGATTCAGGTGGGCTTCCTCCTGTTGAGCAGCCACAGAGTGTGAATGGCAAACTCAATACAGATATTCTCACTGGAGAACGTGGTGGTAGTGGCGCTGTGAGTTCCCTTGGTGAGACAAGCAGTGGTGGAGGCTACAGTTATGGCCGTAACCCAGCGAGCTTGGTCAATGATAGTGTCATCGACGCTCATAAAAAAAGTGGTTTTGATCTTTCTAAGTATCTTCCGGGTAGCAAAGGAAAAGCGAAGTTACCGGGTTTATCTAGAGGACCCAATGGCAATGTAGGTAAAATGACGGACAACATTTTCGATATGGTCAGTCGGCGCTACAGATTACGGTGTTTACAGGGGAAATTTTACGGCTGCCCCGGGGGTGGGAAGGCTCCCGTTAAAGGAGCTTCCACTTTGCCTTACTAGAACTTCAAACTCTTCTTAAGATCCTTAAGTAACTTCTTTCCCTTTTTCTCGAGCTTTTTCTGTTCTTTCTTTTGTCCAGACTTCTTTTGCTGTTCAATTTGAGCGGTCATCTTTTTCTTTTCTCGCTCAAGCTCTGCTTTCTTGCCATTAACCTGCGAGTCGACTTGGTTCTTTAGGCCTTTAAACTGATTATCGAGAGCGGCTTTTTCTTTGTTGATTCGTCCATAAACAAAGGCTTCAAGCTGCTTTTTGGCCTGATCAATCTTCTCTTGGACTTGTTTTTTCAAGCCCTTCCCGAGCTCTCTACCTAAATTCGAATCTATCGACCAAGCCAGGGCTGAGATTTTCCCTTTAACACTTGCTCTGAGGTTGATGGCGGGAATTCCAGCCGCTGCGGCGGTGAAAAGCTGCTTTACATCTTTATTCTTTGAATCGATATCATACTGGACCTTATCGTACACATTGGCGATATTAAGGGCCATCTTTTCACCAACGACTTTCCCATTAAAACGCGACCGACCCACTAAATTGTTTACTTTAAATGTAAGATCGTCTGAATCAGATAGGGATAAAGGTTCCATAGGGAAGCTTTGGATTGAACCTTTTAGTGTTGATTGAGTCGGTTCTTTGCGATTATCAAATACAACTTGTGCGTCCAAACCCATCACTTGTTGTGCTGGAAAATCACCTTTTATATCTAATGTAGCTGGCTTGCCAACCCATGCAGGGTTGGAGGTCACATTGGTTAGATTTCCGGAGATATCTCCACTAAATCCACCTTCATTGGATTTGGAACTAATTGTAGCTTTTTGTAACCAGAATAAGGGGTAACTTTTCTTTGTGATTGGGAATTTATAGGTTCGACCTTCGCCTCTTTTTCTGGGCGCGACCAAAGGTTCACTTTTAGTTTTCGTACGTTCAGATTTTGGAGGTGGCATGTACTCTTTTGCTAACACAATGTACTTTTGGTAAGGGCCAATTTTCTCGTTCAGCATATTTAAGAAGATCGATTTACTCAAATCACCAACATCTAGGCTTGGGATTTTTAAGCGTGTTTGAAGATCAGCGATATCCTCTTTAACCCATTTATCAACTTGGCCAATATCTTTTCCAGCAGCATTCACTTCTTTGTTTAAATCATTGGCTGCGCTCGTAATGGCTTTAACTTCTTTGTCAGCCTCTTTTAAAATTTTATCGGCCTTCTGAATGTCCTTTAAAAATTGAACTGTATTTTTAGAGTCAAATTTCAGAGCTTTGAATTCTTGTTTAAGAGCTGCAAATTTCTCTTTGCCGGGAAGTTTAGCAATACGTTCTTTCCAGGCGTTTTCCTTTTCCTTTAAAGAGGCTTTTAGTTCGGCAATTTTTTTCTCCGACTTCAAGTCATTTTGCATTTCTTTGAGTTGAGCATTTGGATCTACACCACCAGCTACCGTAGCTAGATCACCCAAGATGTTCTTGTTGTATTTCTCTTTGGTGACATCTAAAGCTGCTGTTTCAATTTCATTAATTTGGCTGCGAGATGGGTCGCTTTTGGGGAGAATACGTCCAGGGCGCTTTCTTTTAGCATTAATGCCAATATCTTCAATGGCGGCGTCACTCACTACAAATTTAGCTCTGAGTAGTGCATCCCAAACAAGGCCCAGTCGGATTTGACCAATTTGAATCATGTTATTTTCAGGTTTCGTCTTATCCGTCACCTGAATATTTTCAATCTTCATTGTTCCATTAATAAATGAGGTATTCAGATTGCCCACATTGATTTCAGCACCATGAACTCGGGTTCCCACCCATTCAATGCCTGATCTTAAATTTGAATCAAAAAAGAAAGTCATGTAGGCCGCGAGTAGAGCCACTACAATGATAGTAGGAATGATGGCCTCGAACCGAATGGGACCTTTTTTCTTTGGGGTTTTCTGAGCTTTAGTTTCTTTATTATCCATAGAGTTCGTCATATTTCACGTACCATTTGTAGAGAGAGGTTGCTTTAACGGCTTTCCAAAACTTTGTTTCTTTAAATCGGGCCACTACTTTTTCGCGATATTTCTGCACAAGCACTCGCGCTAGTAAAAAGATAAATGGAGCTAAGGCGAAACCAACCACTCCTGAGCCCATAACAACGGAGTTATTAAATCGAGTGAAGGGTAATATGGGCATGTTATACAGAGAGGTAAAAAGTCCTTGAAGTGCTCCGGCTTCCAGTACCACCTGGCCTACGCTGTCAAAAACAGGATCTAGGATGTAGGCGAAGACGGCAAAAAATCCTGTGGCCAGAAGAGCTGCTCCAATTTGGATTCTAAAAATAAACATAAGGATAACCACCAAAAATGTCTGCAAAGACATGGCCGGTGTCATCCCTAAAATAAATCCTGTGGCAATACCGGCAGCGATCTGATTGGTGCCAGTATCTGAATTAAGGATCTTTAAAAAATTAAAGATCTGCTTGAGTAACAAGCCCATAAATTCTCCTTCTTTAAACTCCAGTATTTTAGCATCGAATGGGGGGGATGAGTAAGCGAGAATTGTGTTACCAGGGTTGGCGTGCTCACAAAGTAGTCAATTATTGTCGAGGGGCACCGCGCCGCACAAGCCTTTGGCTGACTAGGTCTAAACTTACGAGTCTTGTTGGGGTAACTTATGTCAAAAGTAGAAGGTAAAATATGATTGTAATAGCCGATTTGGACAAAACAGTTATCAAGACAGACTTGCTATATGAGAGTCTGTTTAAACTTCTAAAAAAGAATTTTCTTTATGTGTTCTTAGTGCCGTTTTGGCTGCTGGGTGGTCGGGCCAAATTAAAGAGAGAAATTGCTAAGAGAACCAATATTGATCCTACGACTTTACCTTACAATCAGGATGTCATTTCCTATCTGAAGAGGCAAAAAAGTTCTGGTAAAAAGTTATACTTAGTAAGCGCTAGCGATATCAACTATCTTAAACCAATTTCTGAACACCTTTCCATTTTCGAAGGTTTTCAAGGTAGTGATGGACAAAAAAACCTAAAAGGAAAAGTGAAGGCTGAGTATTTAACAAAGACATATGGCAGTTCATTCACTTACGTTGGTGATAGTCGATCTGATTTTCATATTTGGCAAGTGTCTGAGGGCGCTGTTCCCGTCGGAACGCCAAAGTTTCACAGTGAAGTGGAATCAAAATTCAATGTCGAAGAAAAGATCGAATTTGATAAACGATCTCCTTTTAAGCTTTTTATAAAAGCCATTAGGGTTCACCAGTGGGCAAAAAATATTTTACTTTTTTTGCCATTGTTATTGTCTCATAAGATATTTGATTTCGAATTGTTGATAAAAGCAGTTTACGCTTTTTTTAGCTTTAGTTTTTGTGCTTCTAGCGTTTACGTTTTAAATGATCTTTTAGACCTGGATGCTGATCGAATGCACGAAAGCAAAAAGTCTAGACCGTTTGCAAGTGGAGAGTTGCCATTATCGCTAGGGATGATTCTAGCTCCGATGCTTTTGCTTCTGTCTGCAATTGTCGCAGTTCAGGTGAGTCAGGCTTTCGTTATAACTCTCCTCGTCTATTTTACAGTAACGACAGCTTACTCTATAAAGTTGAAATCTCTGGTTTTGTGGGATGTTTTAATTCTCGCCTGTCTATTTACTTTAAGAGTTTTCGCCGGCAGCGCTGCTACGGGGATATATATTACCGAGTGGTTGCTTGGGTTTAGCGTTTTCTTTTTCTTAAGTCTAGCTCATGTAAAACGCGTAGCGGAGTTGACTCATTTGAGAAATATTGGTCGTAAATTTGTGGCAGGGCGAGGGTACCAAGTGCAGGACTCACAAGTCTTAACTTCTGTTGGGGTATCTAGTGGAATGATTTCTATATTAATATTTGTTCAGTATTTAAATACAGAGTCTGTGCAGTCACTCTATCAAGAGCCAAAATATCTTTGGCTGGTAGGTCTATGCCTTCTTTTTTGGATGAGTCGGGTTTGGCTGTTAACCCTTAGAGATCAAATGCACGATGATCCAGTGGTTTTTGCTCTTAAGGATACTGGATCATATATAATTGGTCTCATCGTAGGTGTTATTTTTTATTTTGCTATGTAGAGGCATGGAGCTCATAAGCGGCTAGCGTGAAAAATAAATCGAGGAATATTTCTTATTATAAACATAATATAATTCCATATACCTGGTGTGTATTTGACAGGTTTATTTTTTTCTATTGCATTCACAATATCTTTTGCCACTTTTTCCGGCTTCGCCCATAAAGCACCCTTTGGTTGGATATGTGCAGTCATCGGTGTATCTGTAAAACCAGGTTTAATCAAAACCACACCCACATTTACTTTTGAAAGTCGGTGTCTCAGTCCATCACAAAAGGCCTCTATTCCGGCCTTAGCGGATCCGTAGGCATAATTGCTCATTCGCCCTCTATCGCCGGCTACAGACCCAATAACACATAGGGTTCCCGATCCTCTTTTTTCAAAGGCATTGGCTGCGTGAGTAAGTAAGCTCGTTTGGCTAAAGAAATTGGTGTGAAACTGGTTTAGCAGGTAACTATTGTCGGACTGGGCCTTGTCTTGGTCTGTCAATATTCCGTGGGCGATAAGGAATATATCGGGTAGATCGTCTTCAAACAAAGTGGAGTGTGAGTCGTAATCAGTGGCTTCTTGGACAATTGTTTTAACCTGAGCGGAGTATCTAGTTTCTAAATCTGATTTTATAGTTTCTAACTTTTCCGCATTTCGAGCTACCAGAGTGAGTCTGTCGCCGCGTTTCGCGTACAGGTGAGCCACTTGTTTGGCCATTGCACTGCTGGCTCCATAGATCATTATATGTTTCATATTTTTGTTTCTCCCATAACTCTTCGAAAAAATAAGCTACTGAAATTTGGATCTTTCCACTTCAGGAATTCATCTAAATTTGGAAATGAGGCTTTGAACATTTCCGTCGACATACGCGCATCTTTTGCAGGATATATTCGACCATGATTTGATATGATGATTTTATCAAGCTCTTCAAGAAGTTGAAACACTTCAGGTCCTTTTATCGCGAAATCCAAAGCTAATGTAACTCCCTCTCTTGGAAATGATAGTAGGCCTGGCGATTTAATTTTTCCAAAATTTTTAAGAACAGCGAGGAAGCTGCCCATTCTAGAGTCGCTAATTTTTTTGAAAATTTCCTCAACCACCTCTTGGCCCGATTCGTGCGGAACAACAAATTGATATTGCAGAAACCCATTTCTTCCATAGATGCGGTTCCAATTCCTAACAGCATCAAGTGGATAAAAGAATGGGTTATAATTCTGCTTTGATTTCGACAATTTAGAAAACTGTTTGTTGTAATAAAGAGTGTTGAAAGCCTGCATAGTGAGACCATTGAGCAAAAAACTTGGGAGATTAAAAGGCACATTTAGTGGACTCTGAGAATTTACGCTCTTTGATGAAAAGTCACCGTCTGAACTGTGTTGGCCTCTCATAAATAGACCACGGCCCAAATCGTCGCCTGTAGCCAGGCAGTCCACCCAGCTTACTGTATAGAGATAATTTTTGGATTCTTCGCTAATCTCGAAAAACTCTTTTAAATTATGAAATTTGATAGTTTCTACATCTATATTGGCACTGGTCACTTTTTTAAGCTGAAATTCTACCCAAGTAATCAGTCCGGTAAGGCCAAGCCCTCCAATGGTGGCGCGAAATAACTCTCTGTTTTCTGTGGGAGAGCAAATATGTCTCTCGCCATTAGATCGTACTAGCTCGAAGCGGAGGACATGATTGCCAAAACACCCGTCTATATGATGGTTCTTTCCATGGACGTCATTGGCAATAGCTCCGCCAAGAGTTACAAATTTAGTCCCAGGTGTAACGGGTAAAAACCATCCTTTGGGAAGTGTATTTTCTATAATTTCCTGCAGTGTTACTCCTGCTTCGGCCTTTAATATTCCTTGTTCAGAATCAAAGCTGAGAAAATGATTCAAGGGTGTGCAGTCTAAAAGTAGCCCCGGCGAATTTAAGCAGCTGTCGCCATAGCTTCTTCCAAGTCCTCTAGGGAGGCAAGAGTCCGATACTAAAGGCAGTGGACTGCCGGTCCAATTCAATGGAACTGAGTTTTCTTGGGTGTTTGGAAAGTTGCCCCAGGGTGTATATTTCATTCCTTTAAACTATATTGGAAAGGGCTGTTCTGTCAGTTGCTCAAATGGCCAAGAAGAATTGATGCTTTGCATCGGCGTTGCGTTTTTAAGGGGCTTAATATCATTCGTTGGAATAGACAAATTGAGGAGTTTCTTCTACGATCGCCTTCTATTTTGCAGAAAGAATTGAATGAAAAAAGCATTGATTACTGGAATTACTGGTCAAGACGGGTCCTATTTAGCTGAATTGCTATTGGAAAAAGGATATGAGGTCCATGGAATCATCCGACGTTCCTCAAGTTTTAATACAGGTCGATTGTCACATATTTTTGATGAGGTTCACGATCAGGATCGGCAGTTACATTTACACTATGGTGATCTCTCTGATGCCTCTAACTTGGAAAGATTATTAACGACCATTTCTCCAAACGAAGTCTATAACTTGGGGGCCCAGAGTCATGTGCGTGTTTCATTTGATATTCCAATAAATACTGTAGATAGCGTTGGTCTGGGAGCGACTCGCCTTCTGGAGGCAATTCGAAACACAGGGTTGATCAAAGATATCAGATATTATCAGGCGTCAAGTTCCGAAATGTTTGGGAAAGTTCAAGAGGTTCCACAGAAAGAGACAACTCCTTTTTATCCTCGAAGTCCTTACGCTTGCGCTAAGCTTTATGCCCATTGGCAGACGATAAACTACCGTGAGAGCTATGGATTGCACGGGTCGAGCGGAATACTTTTTAACCATGAAAGCCCTCGTCGAGGTGAGACTTTTGTTACTCGTAAAATCACTCGGGGAGTGGCACGTATTGTGGCCGGGAAGGCTGATAAGCTCTATTTAGGGAATTTGGATGCTAAAAGAGACTGGGGATATGCCAAGGATTACGTCGAAGCTATGTGGATGATGTTGCAGCAGGATGAACCCGATGATTATGTTATTGCTACCGGAAAGACGTGGTCGATCAAGGAATTGTTAGATCGTGCATTTGGATTGGTAGGGCGCAATTGGGAAGAATTTGTAGAGATAGATCCACGATATTATAGGCCAGCAGAAGTGGACCTTTTAATTGGGGACCCTTCCAAAGCTAAGGAAAAGCTGGGTTGGGAACCCAAAACGAGTTTTGATGAATTGATTCGTATAATGGTTGAAGAAGATTTGGCTTTAGAGGGTCTAGCTTTGGATCAAATTGAACGACCAATGGCTGAGCTATAATGAAAGTATTGATCACTGGGGGTAGCGGGCTTGTTGGAAGAAACCTTCAGGATTACTTGTCCAAATTACAGATCAATGTGTTAGCTCCATCTCATTCCGAACTGGAGTTGATGGATCAAGTTGCTATTGAAAGGTATCTAGTTGAGCATGCGCCCGATCTTGTTGTGCACGCTGCCGGTAAGGTGGGCGGCATTCAAGCAAATATTGCCGACCCAGTTGGTTTTCTCTGTGAAAACTTGGAGATGGGCAAGAATTTGGTTTTGGCCGCTCGAAATGCGGGAGTGAAAAAGTTAATAAACTTGGGAAGCTCTTGTATGTATCCAAAAGATCATTCAGGAGAGCTTAGTGAGGATATGGTTCTCTCTGGGATGCTGGAGCCGACAAACGAAGGTTATGCACTGGCTAAAATCGTCGTAGCAAGACTCTGTAGTTATATTCGAGAGAAGGACTCCGGCTACCAATACAAAACCCTCATTCCGTGTAATCTTTTTGGTCTATACGATAAGTTTGATCCCAAGAATTCTCATCTCGTTCCTGCGATTATTAAAAAAGTAGTTGATGCAAAGTCCGAGGGTAAAAATACAGTGGAGATATGGGGGGATGGCACAGCTCGAAGAGAGTTTATGTTTGCTACAGATTTGGCTCATATCATTTGGGAGTCTGCACAGATGATTGATCGGTTACCTGATTTGTTGAATGTAGGTATCGGCAAAGATCATTCTATAAACGACTACTATTCTATTGCGGGTAGAGTCGTAGGTTTTGAAGGAAGCTTTACGCACGACCTTTCAAAGCCATCTGGAATGAAAAGAAAGCTGGTTAGTGTAGAAAAAATGCATCAGTTGGGGCTAAAGGCCCAGACCTCCCTAGAAGAGGGTCTTCAGAAGACATATGAATATTTCATAAATGAGGTAAATTAATGAATACAATAAAATATCCTCTTGCTGAAAGCACATGGGATAGTGCGGAAATTGATGCCATACAATCTGTCATTGCAACGGATCGTTATAGTATGGGTTCTTTCGTTGAAACTTTTGAAGCTGAATTTGCTTCTTTTACCGGCTCAAAATATTGCGTAATGGTAAATTCAGGTTCGTCGGCAAACTTGTTGGCAGTCGCTTCCTTGTTTTTTTGTAAGGAGCCCAAGTTAAAGGCGGGAGATGAGGTGATTGTTCCAGCGGTTTCTTGGTCTACGACTTATTATCCGCTTCATCAATATGGTTTAAAGCTCAAGTTTGTTGATGTTGACAAAGAAACTCTAAATATAGATTTAAAATGTCTTGAAGAGGCGATTACTCCTCAAACAAAGGCAATTTTCGCCGTAAACCTTTTAGGTAATAGTAATGACTATGAAGCGATTTCAAAAATTATTGCCTCCCGAAATATCCTTCTTTTAGAAGATAATTGCGAATCTTTAGGTGCCACTTTTTCTGGAAAACAAGCGGGGACTTTCGGTTTATTAGGTACATTTAGTAGTTTCTTTAGCCATCATATCTCGACTATGGAAGGTGGGATGATAGTCACAGATGATGAGGAACTTTATCATATTCTCCTCTCATTGAGAGCCCATGGGTGGACAAGGAATCTCCCTAAGACCAATAAAGTGACGGGAGTTAAAAGCGATGATCCATTTACTGAGTCTTTTAAGTTTGTTCTTCCGGGTTATAATGTGCGGCCCATTGAAATGTTTGGAGCGCTAGGTTCTGTTCAGTTGAAGAAACTTCCAGATTTTGTGAAGTGGAGAAGAAAAAACGCAGAAGTTTTTCAGTCCTCCATGAGTGATTTTGAGTTTATAAAAATACAACGTGAGGTCGGGGAGAGTAGTTGGTTTGGATTTTCAATGTTATTTGATTCTGATTTGAAAATGCAAAGATCAGATATTGTTAATCTATTTTCTGAAAATGAAATTGACTGTAGACCTATTGTTGCGGGAAATTTTGCAAAAAATCCTGTAATTAATTACTTCAATTATTCCATTCACAATGAATTAAATAATGCCGATTTTGTAGATCAACAGGGGCTGTTTGTAGGGAATCATCACTATGATTTATCTTCACAAATAGAACATTTAAGAAACATTTTATCTAAAGTTCATTGAATTTTAGACATTTGCTCTTCCCATGTTAAAGCTGATTTCAATATTTGTTCAAGATCATTGTATTTGTACGACCAATTCATATGTTGGGTAATTTTTGTGTTATCTGCAATAACCGACACAGGGTCAGCTGGGCGTCGAGGTAGTTTTTCAATCTTCAGTTTGTTTCCGGTGATTTTTTCGTAAGTATTAACTACGTCTAAAACTGAAAACCCAGAACCATAACCACAGTTAAAAACATCAGATTTCCCGCCTCTTTCTAAATAGGCCAGGCTTTCGATATGGGCCTGTGAGAGATCGCTGACGTGTATAAAGTCTCTAACTCCAGTGCCGTCTTTAGTGGGATAGTCTGTTCCATAAATACTAAGTCGATCTCTTTTCCCAGTATGAACTTCAGCGACAACTTTAATAAGGCTTTTAACGCCTGGTGTGGCTTGGCCAATTCGTCCTGAAGGGCTAGCTCCAGCCACATTAAAATACCTTAAAGCGACAAAGTTTAAATGAGTGGACTTCTCGGAAGAACTAGATGCCGTACAGAGATCCTCAAGAAACTCTTCAACCATTTTCTTACTACGGCCATAAGGGTTTATTGGATAGTGTTCGTCATTTTCCTTAACTATAGGTTCAGTTGTTGATCCATAAATGGCCGCAGTTGAGCTGAAGATAAAATTCTTCACGTTGTGCTCTATACACGACTGGATAAGAGTCAGACTGTTTTTAGTATTATTATTGTAATACTTTAAAGGGTTAACAACGGACTCTTGTGCATCGATGTGCCCTGCGATGTGAAAAACAGTCTCTGCTTGGGTTTCATTGAAAATTTTTTCTAAAAGTATCGGGTCACCACAGCTGCCTTCTATGACCTCAACCCCTTCTGGAATAGCCCATTTGTTACCAGAATAGAAATTATCAAGAACTATTGGGGTGTAATTGCTACTCAATAGTTCTTCTACAATATGAGAGCCGATATACCCAGCCCCTCCAGTGACAACTACTTTCCTGTTCTTTCTCTCGTATGACATGATGGAGGATCATATCGATTCACTGAGATCTTGACCACCCTTCCTTAAAAACAATCATGTCGCCAGGCGGCATTTGGGTAATTTCCGGGTCTAAATGGTTAGCTCATTGTGTATGCTGGGCGGACATGAAGCAGGCCTATATTAGTCTCCAATTTTTTAAACGTATTTTGCTAATCAATGACATCCTAGGATTTATTGGGATTTTTTGTTTGGTTTATTGGTTGCGTATTGGGGAATGGCCGGATGCAACGGATCCTTTCTTTTTGTATTTGTCCGTGATGACTTTTCTAATTGTGGGAATGTTTTATCTGTACGGGGCCTATCAAATTCAAACCCGAGATTTTGGTTATAAAATAATTGTAAGGACCTTTGCGGCGGTTCTTACATTTCTCCTTTTTATCACGGTAGTGATATTCATCTCGAGGACAAATATCACAGGCCAGTTTGGGCGAGGGGTTTTGCTAGGATCTTTAGCGGCCTATTTTTTGTATGCAGCTATCATCCGTCTCTCACTTCTTAGGTTTCTTTTGAAGCGGTCTCTTGGGCAAAAATGGTTAGTATTGATGTCTACAGAGTACATTGCTGATTTCATGGAGGATGTGTTGGAGAATCACAATGGGGAGAGGTATGACTTTTTATCGCCTTCGACTCATTTTACAGTTAAGGAAAGTGATCACTTTAAACACATAGGTGGATTTGATCGATTGAATGAAGTTGTTGATAGGAATTGGTTTGGAGTCATAGTTGCTCTATCTCAAGAAGACTTATCCGTATACTCTTCAGCATTAATGCAGCTTAGATTTAATGGTATGAGGCCAATGAATTTGACTGATTACTATGAGTTAAAATGGCAAAAAGTGCCCGTCTATTTTCTGCAAAAGTCGTGGTTTGTTTTTTCTGAGGGATTTCAGCTCTTTCAAAACCCAATGGGTTTGCGATTTAAAAGAGTGAGTGATTTTTTAAGTGGCTGTTTGTTAATGGTGATGGCTTCTCCTTTTATGCTTTTGACCTTCATTTTGGTGAAATTGGACTCACCAGGTCCCGCAATATATAAACAAGTCCGAACCGGAGAAAATAATAGAGCGTTCACTATTTATAAGTTTCGTTCAATGCGGGTAGATGCCGAAAAAGGTGGAGCCCAATGGGCTTCTAAAAATGATGATCGGGTAACAAGAGTTGGTAAATTTATAAGAAAAACTAGATTGGACGAATTGCCTCAAATTTGGAATGTGATTAAAGGTGATATGAGCTTTGTAGGGCCAAGACCTGAGAGGCCTGAGTTTAATAAGGAGCTGGAAAAAGAAATTCCACATTATCAACTACGTCACCTTCTCAAACCTGGTGTGAGTGGTTGGGCTCAGGTTATGTATCCTTATGGTGCGAGTAAAAAAGATGCCACTGAAAAATTAAAGTATGAATTGTTCTATATAAAGAATTATTCAATCCTTTTAGATATCGTAATAATCTTCAAAACCATTCGAGTTATGTTGGGCGGTAAAGGAAGATGATTTCTACTCTTATAAGTAAAGTTGATCCTTTTCTTAGAACACAAAATCGTCGATTGGTTAGTAGTGCTTTCCTTCTTCAAGTGGCTACGGCGGGCTTGTCTTATGCAGCAATCCTATTGATGGCTCGTAATATGAAAGTAGAGGAGTTTGGAAAGTACACTTATCTCAATTCCTGGGTAATGATAGTTGCGATTTTAGCCGGTTTTGGAATGCCTCAGTCAGTAGTACAATTGCTTGGTAAGTATTCCAGCCAAAAGAAGCCTGGCAAGGCTTGGAGTCTCATTCGTTATTCTTATCAATTCTCACTGATTTCCTCAATCCTCCTATCTTTTTCTATTTATTTTGTATGTCGGTATTTAGGGGACTGGGAAGATGCTTGGGTTTTGTGTGCGACATTGGTTCCACTTTTTACAATCACCAATTTGCAAGTTGGGCTTGGAAGAGTTGTGGAGAAGGTGGCCACAGCATTAATGATAACGCATGTTATACGTCACCTCACGGTCATTGTAGCGGTTGTTGCGGGGATGGTATTTGCGTTTGATGTTGTAGCAAATAGTCTTTTTTTATGGATAGCTATTGTTTCCTTTGTGGCTGTGGTTCAACAGGGTCGGAAAATTATACCGCATTTTCAGTGGTCGGATGAGTTAGTAAAAAAGTCAGAAAAAAAGAAATGGTTGTCAGCTTCCCTTCCTTTTTTAGGTTTAACGGCTGGAATTTTTCTCATTGAGCAAGTTGATTTGTTGTTAATAGGATTCTTTGAGGGAGAGAAGGGAGTTGCTCTTTACGCGGTTGCAAGTAAGGTTGCCTACTTGGTGTCATTTATATATGTAGCAATGACAACGTCATTAGCACCCAAGCTATCGAGATTGCATCACTCTGGTGATAAAAAGTCTCTTAGACAGCTAGTTAACCAGGCCGGGAAGATCATGTTCATATCAGCTATTATAGTTGGGGCTATGGTGATTGGTGGAAAAGATGTGATTTTAAATTTAATGGGTGAGCAATATTTGCCAGTAGCAGATACCTTAGTGCTTCTAGTAATAGCCCATATGCTTTTTTCATTTGTGGGGTTATCGGACTCATTGCTCAGTATGTCTGGTATGCAAACAAAAACTTTTATACTCTATTTGATCTCAATACTTTCAAACTTTGGGCTTACTGTTTATTTGGTTCCCATCTATGGATTGCTTGGAGCTGCAATTGGGCATCTCGTCGCTAAGGTCATTTTTGTAATAGGTGTAAAGATAACTGTAAGAAAATATATCAATCTCTATTAAGTTGATCCTCAAAAATAACAGAGGGATTTAACCACCCTACCATTTCATAATTATTTTCTTCTAAAAACTTAAAAACGGGATGAGTTCTTAATAACGAAAGTTTATCTGTAAAAATTTCAACCACTAGGAGTTTCGGACGGTATGATTTCCAGTCATTTGATTTCAATACTTCAAGATCTAGCCCTTCCACATCTACACTCATCAGATCGATAATTTTATTTTTCTCCAAATGACTGTCTAAGATAGACTTTAGTGTTCTTGTTTGCATCGTAATTACTTTTAAGGGTGGACCAAGAGTTTTCTCTAAGGCATTTGCTTGAGCTGGGTCCATAGTATTTTCTGAGTGGTCCCCCCAGGAAAAATATTCCAAAGAGGTTGGAATATTAGAAATAGGAGTCTCGATAGCTAAATCTCTGGGACGTATTTTATTAAACAAAACTGAGCTTCCGGGTCTTGCATCTATAGAAATCCCACTCCAATGATAAGAGTCATAAAGTTTGAAAGTATTAGAGAATTGCTTTGGGTGAAAAGAACCTACATCAATGTAGGTTCCATTTTTTTTACCTTTAAAATAATTCTCGATGAAGCAGTCTTCGCCATTTTGAGAATAGATGATCTTTTTATAACTAAAAATCAAACCATCAAGAATGCGTTTGGTGGATGTGAATGCTGTCTGACCAAACCACTTTATGAAAATGTTCTTCAGTTGCGACAATTTTGATCCTTTCACCCAGGGTAGCTTTGCAGATTTAGCTTTCTGTGAAGTTAGAGCAAGAGTAAACGGCATCAAAAATGCAATGCGTCAATGGGTCTTCATATTCGCTGCTAAGGAAGCGAGGGAAGACATACTCTAAAATTGTATTCTGCTCATAGACTCCGATTAATTTTTCATGCTAAAAATTAATAAATTCAGGCAGTTAAAATTATTAGAAAGTCGGTTGAATGCTCAGATCTCGTATTATTTTGCCTTTAGTAGAGCGAATTGAAAATCGAGAAATACTCCGTAAGGTTGATTTCCTGGCAGAGCACCATTCCCTTTCCTTCGAAGAGCGTAAGGTACGGCAAAAACAAAGTATTTTTGAAAACTTGGAATGGGCTAAGAACGAAGTTCCCTATTATAAAGATCTCTTTTCTTCGATAAGTTTCGATCCGGATAAAATCAAACAAGACTTGAAATTTATTGAAGAAATTCCACCTCTCACAAAAGATATTATATTAGAGCAAGGCAGCCGAATGAAAGCGACGTCTTTGCTTAAAGAAAAAAGAATTGGATGTAAGACGGGTGGTTCTACAGGTAAAAAGGTTGTAATTGATTATAATCAAGAAGCAGCTGATTGGGCTTCTGCCGTGACTCTTTATGCACGATCTTTAATTGGAAAACAATTGGGCGATAAGGAATTGCATTTTGCTTCGGACTTTGGTGATGTTCCTCCGCTGAAAGCAAAAATGCGAGAGGCTGCGAAAAACTTTAGTTTAAACCGTAAGAATGTATTCTATAAAGATTTTGAAAATGAAAATATACAGGATATGATTCGCATCATTAGGGAGGATCGGCCCACTCTTGTTCATTGTCACCCATCCACGATGTACGCAATAGCTGAAGCTATGGGAGGGCCAGTAAAGGATCCTCTATTTCAAGTTTTCGAGTCCAGTGGAGAGTTACTAGATGCTCGTAAGCGGGCCAAGATACAAGAGACATTTGATTGCAAAGTCATTGATCGCTATGGTCTCGCCGAGTTTGGTGTTGTGGCCTATGAATCCAATGAGGATTCTCGATTAAATGTTTTTGATAGTATCGTTTATCCAGAGATTGTTGATGGAGAGATAACATTGACGGGACTCTTCAATAAGCTAATGCCTTTAATACGGTATAAGACTGGTGATATGGCAGAGCTCATTGAGGGCCCCGAAGGTTATTATTTTCAAAATATGTTAGGACGAATTCACGACCGACTTGAGATCGATGGAAAAGTGTATCTTACACATTACATTCAGGATGTACTTGATCATAGAGTAAGAGGCGTTAAAGAATTTCAAATTAAAAAGAATTCGGATCATTATGAATTAAGATTGGTCACCGAGTTTGGGGCCAATAAAGAAGCAATTTCTGAAAAAATTAAAAACTATTTCCCTAGCCAGCTAGCTATTAAATTTATAAACCACGATGATCTTGAGCTTGTGGGATGGCGGGGTAAGTTTAGGTATGTCATTTAGACAAAAAGTTAACCTATATTGCAGAGACAAACAAAATCTAGATTATCTTGATGAGATTATTTATTTTGGATTGGTGCGAAGTTTTGGGTCCTATCAAGTTGAATTGGTAGATTCTTTAGATTTTTCATCGCCTCAGATTCTTGTATCCAGAACGGACACAATATCAACGGGTGATCTGCAAAGCTTAAGTAAAACTCATAGTAAAATAATTCTACATGGGGTTTTAACTGTTGAGCAATGTGAGCTGCTCGGTGTGCAGTCTGTAAGTTTGCCAAAATCACTTAGCGAGTGCTCTCCGGCAAATGTGAATCAGATTTCGGAGTCTTCTGGCAAAATAGTTTACAGTAACAACAACTCTATTGGATCGTTATTAAGCAGGTACGTGAGACCCTTGGTTCGTTATGATTTTCAGGATGAGTGGAATAACTTGGGGTTTGGGTCCGTTAAAGTGGGCAAAGGACCATTTGATGTCTCTACAGTATACAAGCTTAGCAATTTAATGGATGAGGTTTCGGGTGTATTCAATGAAGGTGAAAGCTTTGGATCCTTTCAGTGGGTTCAGAGTTTTGGCAATGCATATGTCTATGTTTGTTCCCGGCCGGCTTTAACATTTGATAGCTACGAGGTGGCTGCATTTGAGGAATTCATTTCTAGTTTTAGTCATTCTATGGATTTTCCTTGTGTGGCATCAATAACTGATGCCTCCTTCGATTACGATTTATCCGTTACGATGCGATTAGATTGTGATGAATCTATATTGTCATCTCAGGCACTTTTTTCTTTTTACAGAGAGCGAGATATTCCCTTTTCACTAGCGATCAAGTCAAATTTAGAAGAGGCCTATGAGTCGTCATATTTTTTTAAAGAGATAGAGGGTGCGGGAGGCTCACTTTTATCTCACTCGTATGCTCATTTGAGAAACTGGGGTAGCGATAAAAAAGAGGCTACACTTGATGCGGTTAGATCTATTAAAGCCTTTGAGAGGTTTCTGCCAAGCAAGAAAATTAGAAGGGCCGTGTCACCATTTCATTCCAATGAAAGATATTCTGTGAATGCATTAGAAGAAGTGGGTTATCGAGGATTTATTGCTGGTTCGGTCAGTAGCGCTCCAGAGTATTCTGTTTTCAGAGGAGGTAAGGTACCCTCTGATAGAGGAGCCATTGTCACTCATTCTCAGCAGTGTATGCTGCACGGGGATTGTCTGCTAGAGGGAAGTGATCCTCTTAAAATACCCCTCCTTTCCGCCGAGATCCATAATCGTTGTGGTGCAATTTTCGGATACTTAGATCATCCCTTCTCCGACAGATACCAATATGGTTGGGAATCTGAAAATGCGAGACAGGAAGTTCACAAAAAACTATTAGATACTCTTGAACGTAGGTATAAAGTGAACTATTTGAGTGAAGATGAGGTTTTAGATATTTTTGAGAAAAAGGATAGCATTCAGATCGAGAGTGGAAAGGATCTGGTTGTTAGTAGCTCTGGGACTTCATTTAATCACGGGGTACGGTTCAGGGGGAAAACAGTAGGTTTGCGAGATTTGTTATGAAAAGAATTTCAGTATTTATTGGCACGAGACCGGAATGTATTAAATTAGCGCCTGTGGTTTGGGAATTGCGTAAGAGTGAAAATATCAAACTTGAAGTGATTTCTTCCGGGCAGCATAAAGACCTACTAAAGCAGATGGCTGCAGATTTTGAGTTGGAGTTTGATCACAATTTTGAAATTATGAGGGAGAGTCAGTCACTTTCCACAATGTCTGCGAAAATTTTAGAAAAGGCCACTCAGTATTTTGAGAACCACGAATGTGATATTGCAATTGTCCAAGGGGATACGACTACAGCTGCGATGATTGGGATGGCGGCATTCTATAATGGGGTGAAGGTTGCCCATGTTGAAGCGGGATTGCGTAGCAATAATATCAATAGACCATTTCCAGAAGAAATGAATAGAAAATTAATATCAACATTTGCAACTTACAACTTTGCCCCAACTGAAGGTGCAAAGCTTAATCTTCTTAATGAGGGTGTACGTGAAGAGTCTATCTATGTGGTTGGGAATACTGTTGTTGATGCTCAAAAGATTGTGCTCGAAAAGCTACTGAAAAATTCAAACTTAATATCTGACAGAGTTTTTCAGTTAGTTGAGAGCATCAAAAAAGAGAATAAAAAAATCATATTTATGACCTGTCATCGCCGAGAAAACCTTGGGCAACCCATTTATCAGATACTTCAAGGTGTTAAGCTCGCTATGGAAAAGTTAACTAATTACACTCTTATATATGCTGTACACCCTAACCCTAAAGTACATAAACCTGTTGCAGAAGTATTGTCTGGTCTGGGAAATGTCGTCCTTTTAGATTCTCAATCCTATTTTTCAACATTACATTTGTTAAAAAGTGCCGATTTTGTGTTGACCGATTCCGGAGGGATCCAAGAAGAAGTTATCGCTTTGAGTAAGCCGGTGGTGGTTCTAAGGGATGAGACGGAGAGACCTGAGGTCATTGAGAGTGGGTTAGGGCAATTGGTCTCGGCAAGTAAAGAACTTGTGTACGAGGCTTGTATTCGTGTCGCTCAACGCACTCAAATCTCAACTAGTAGTAAAAATCCCTATGGAGAGGGGAGAAGTGCTCGTCTAATAGTTAATTTATTTGAGACATAAGCTATGAATATCTTATTAGAGGTTAAATATAAAAATGGTTTTTAGTTCGTTGCTTTTTTTGTTTTACTTTCTGCCAATATTTCTTTTTCTGTATTTTACATTTTCGAACTATAGAAATTTGATTTTATTGGTGTTTAGTATTCTCTTCTACGCCTGGGGAGAACCTTCATTTGTATTCCTTTTATTGGGCTCGATAGTTGGAAATCACATATTAGGGTTAAAGATAGGATTTTCATCAGTTAGGTTGAGAAAACTCTATTTAATTATCGGAGTCTCATTAAATTTGCTTCTAATAGCTTACTATAAGTATGCAATATTTTTTGTGAATAGTTTGTTTTTAGCTTTTCACAAATTTGGTTTTAACTTTAATGTTAAGTTACCCGATATTTCTCTTCCTTTAGGTATATCTTTTTTTACATTTCAAGCAATTTCATATTTAGTGGATGTCTATAGGGGAGATGTAAAGCCAGCAAAAAGATTTTCAGACGTTGCTCTTTATATTTCGATGTTTCCACAGCTTATCGCTGGGCCTATAGTTAGATATAAGACTATTTCTTCAGAAATACAGAAGAGATATATTAGTTTCGAAGATGTTTCCGTCGGAATTCGAATTTTTTTGGTGGGAATGGGGCAAAAGGTATTAATTGCTAATAATGTAGCTATCGCTGCAGATGAAATTTTCTCGTTGAGGGTGGCAGATCTTAATATTTTGATATCTTGGTTCGGAGTTATTTGTTATTCGCTTCAAATTTATTTTGATTTTTCGGGTTATTCAAATATGGCAATTGGACTTGGGAGAATGATGGGATTTACATATCCTCAAAATTTCAACTATCCTTATATTTCTAAATCGATAACAGAGTTTTGGAGGCGATGGCATATAAGTCTTTCCAGTTGGTTCAGGGACTACCTGTATATATCCCTGGGCGGGAATCGGAAAGGGCCAATTAGAACTTACTTCAACCTTTTTATCGTATTTTTTCTTTGTGGATTATGGCATGGAGCAAGTTTTACGTTTGTCGTTTGGGGGCTATTTCATGGTTGTATATTAGTCATTGAAAGATTAGGTGTTTCAAAGCTACTAACAAAGATTCCAGTTTTGGCTCAGTATACATACGCATTGTTTTTTACTGCAATCGGTTGGTGTTTGTTTAGAGCTGAGAGCTTAGGGCATGCTTTTGGATTTATTAAAGCAATGTTTGGACTTCAGATTTCTAGTGCTGATTTAAGTGTTTTACAGTTTGCAAGGCCTCAAGTTTTAGTATTTTTTATTTTGGGCTTAATTTTTTCAATCCCAATAGTTCCTTTTTTAGAACGATATTTTGAGAAGCAAAAGGAAGGATGGTTTAGGAGATCGGCCACATGGGTTTATATGAGTGTCTATGTTGTTTGTTCCTTGATCATTTTGCTGATGTTGTCAGGTAATACTTATAACCCATTTATCTATTTTAGGTTTTAAATATGAGATCTCACGAAAGAGTTATAATCCTTTTATTTGTTCTTTATCTTTTGCTTCCACATTTAGGGCAAGGATTTGGATTAGATGAGTCCATTAAAATAAATGAGAATAGAAGGTTAGTAGTTTTCCCTAGCATTCCCCGTAAGTTTGGGGAGCTTTCTGCGTATTCTGGCAAGATAGATAATTACATTAATGATCACTTTCCCCTTAGGTCGATTTTAATAGTTGCTAAAAATAGGGTTTATTACAAATTGTTTGGTGAATTCACCTCAGATCAGGTTTTGGCGGGAAAAGACGGTAGTGTATTTCTTAGCTCTCATCATAAAGGGAGAAAGTATTCCTTATTTAAAAGAGCTTGTACGCGTGAGAATACAAGAAAAGAGGCTTTTGATACCATTCAAAATGAGATGAGGAGTAAGGTAGAAGAGTTGAGCCGCTACGGGGCTGATGTTGGGTTTGTAATAGTACCGTCAAAATCAGTTGTTTATCCGGAGTTATTGCCTGATTACGTTCCTGGCTTGTTGGCTTCCAAGTGTCGGTCGGGCTCTTTTAGCGCGCCAAGATATTTAGCTGATTTGTTGAAAGACAAGAGCCCTGAGCTTTCGTCGAAATATATGTATCTGTTGGATGATATGTTGGGTTTAAAAAAGGAATTAAAAGTATTTCATGGACATATGTTTCACTGGTATGGGATTTCTCCGATGAAAATGGCCATGGAAATTATGAAGACCAGGTTTTCAATACAAAATTTTACCCCTCCGGGTTCTGCCTTGGAGCTCAAAGATTCAGATTTAGGACATTTTTTTCCAGGAGTAAGGATATCACAGCCAATTGATGTTCCCCAAATAGATGAGGTGTATTCTTCAATCTGTAGGGGGGGTGAGTGTATTGACGGGCTTGATCAAATCTATGAGCGCGCTGGAGATGTAACTAGTGTGAAGAATCTAAATATAAAGTCTGGTAAAAGTTTACTTTTAATATCCGATTCTTTTGGTAAAAATATCGCTGAGTATTTCTCATTAGGATTTAGTCAAGTTTTTCATGTAAGTACAAATCACTTAAAAGAAGATGAGAAGGGGAAGTTTTTAAAGGGTGTGATTAACTTGACCCATCCTACTTCGGTACTGTTTCTCTATCACGATGGTGGCTTTTTGAGACTAGGCTCTATTTAGATTCAGTGTATTTATGCCAAAATATATTTGTTTTAAAGTTTGGTGAGTAATGTAGTGAACAGCCCTAGGAAACCACCACTGATCATCAGGAAATATGCGGAGCATTAATTGATTTAGAAGTGATCTGTATTTGTCTGAGCAGATTATATATAGCTTTGATTTAATTTGTTTAGTATCGCTCAAAATGAAATAATAAATCTTTTTTTTGAGCAATAAATATTTTATATACTTTGAGTCTTTGGAGAGAATATGGAAATTGAATTTTATTCGAATGGTAAGTTTGAGGCGAGTCAAAGAGCTAAAAATGTAATTCAGATCATCAAAGGCTATGAGCCGGATATAGAGAATTTAAGTGTATTAGACGTTGCCCCAGGGAGCTCCTGTATGCTGTTGGAGCTAGTTAAAAAAGGAATAAATTATTCTGCCATTGAAGTGAGGGAGCAAAGCTGCAAGCTTTTAACGGACCAATTGTCTCTTTATTCCGATAGGGTTGAGGTCAAACATGATAATTTGTCTAATCTAAAGAATGTAGTCTTCAATAATACAATCGATATCACTTTGATGGCGGGGATATTTTATCATTTGAGTCCTGATGATCAGAGTGAGCTCATTAAGCAAGCACTATCGTTAAGTGGTAAGTCTTGTATAATTGATACCCTTTATGCCAGCGAGAAGTCTCTATTGAATAGGAAATACAGTATTCTTAATGGGATTATAGTAGAGGGTTATGATTATTTTGAGCATACTCTAGAATCAGAGTCAGATGATATTGAGCGACGTGAGCGGTGTAGTTATCAAAATGGAGGGGAAAGATACCCTTCTTTTATAATGACAGAAGACTCTATGGTAAGACTTCTAAAGAGTTATGGAGTTGGCGTTGTTAATCGTGTTAGATACGCACCAAATATTGCCGAAGTTCCAGCTCGTCCTATCCATGATATGGCTAAAGATGTTTGTTGGACTGGATTTATGATTCATGAGAGGGGAATATTACATTTTCAAACGGAATTTTTGGAAACACCTAAGCCAGGAATGTTTGAGGAGCTTAAGGGTGATTTTAGTTCTGAATCTGTTGTTAAATTGGTAAGTGACTACTTAAACAGCAAAGAGAGTAGTGAGGAAATCTATTTGGCAATGCATGAGCTTAGTAGGCAACTGCCAATGTCAATGCACGGACTATTGATTCATGTTCTATGCGATCTATCGAAGGTGAATTTGAGTTTACTGGTCAACTGCAGAATGTTTATGAATTCGTATTTGAAAAGCGTCAATTCAGAAAAAGAGGATATTAGGAGAGCTCAAGACTTAGTTAAATTGTATTTATCCGCAATTGCGTCTTTTAGCGAGGACTATGCAAAATCGATGGGGAAAAGTTTGATATTCAATTTGGGAGGCTTTTTGAGCGCTGAAATAATTGAATTTATTGAAGGTGTCACCGAAGCACATGAATGTTTTGAAATGAAATTTTATGAGCGCGGTACCGGAGATTTAGGGCTGCAATGGAATATTCATTCGCTCTAGGCTTTTAAGGTAATCTTAGGTATCCATAGAGGTCGTCTGTGGGTATCAGGGCATGGCACTCAAAAAAATCCATAATTTTTTCTATAATAGAATGGATATTTGCTTTCTTACTTCAGGAAGCAATCAAAGCACATTTTTTCTTTTGAAGAAGCTATGCTGATGAAGGCTTTTGTTGAAAGGAATGCGAACGAATCTACGTTGAAATCAGATTGGAGCTGGTCCTCAAGAGCTTTCTGATTTGTCATATTTTTTCCGGCCAATTTGAGGTTTGGTAATACCTTTGCAGAACATTCATTTACCATAGGTGGTGAGGGGATGCGAATATGTATTTCCCTCACGCCAACATCCTTTAGCATGGATACTACAACTTTTAGTGTGGACCCGGAGAGTACAGCTTCATCGACGAGGACAATTTTCTTACCCTCCAAAATTTCTCTTACAGGAATTAATTTCCGTTTTAAGTTCTCGTATCTGTTTTGAAGAGTTGCGCTGTAAAGGGTTTTTTCAGTAAAATAGTCACGAATGATGCCGAAATATATGGGTTTTCCGCTGCCTGCAGCAACACCTGTCGCACTGTAAATTCCAGATTCAGGAATCGGAACTACAAAATCTATATCTTCCGGCACTGGGGACTCTTCAGAAATCTTGTGACCAGCTTTGATTCTAAAATCATTTGCGTTTTGATCTGCAATTAACATATCTGGTCGTAAGCTATAGATCATTTTAAACGCGCAGCCGGCTTGCTTGCGAATTACGCTAAGTCCTTGTTGAAAGTTTGATATGTCTCTGGGAAGAAATCGACTATCATCAGATTTCAATTCAATGCTTGGAATGTGACTTTTAGATGTTTTTTCTTTGATAAGATTTGTATCAAAGCCATAAGCCTTGGCAACCGCTTTGCCAATCTCAAAATGGGTAAGTCCCTCGGGACCGGAAATGTGATAAGTTCCTGCTTCCCCATTAAGTATCAGTGACTCGATATATTCAACTATTTCATCTGATAACGTAGGATATCTCCTAGTGGAGTTGTCTAGATCACAAGCGATTCCCTGGCTTAAATTTGTAATTATACCTTTCAAATGACCTCTGAATTCAGACTGTTGCGAATAACCATAAGGCATTGAAGTTCTTAAAATGATGTAGTCTTTTACTGTTTCTCTAATGAAATTTTCTGCCTCAACTTTATTTTCTGAAAAATTAGAGAGCGGGGACATTTTTGTAGTCTCAGAATAGGAGCCATCTCCTGACCCTTCAAATACGCGATCAGTAGATAGATAGATAAACTTAATGCCTAAAGAAGAGCATAAAGTGGCTACAGCTTTGACGCTGTTTAGGTTAACTTTCTGGCTATCTAAAGGAGATTCCAACGATTTTTTTACATTGTAATTGGCAGCATAAATCACACAAGTTGGTTTAAAATCAAGAATCAATTTTTCCGTAAGTTCGCTCTTTGTAACGTCAAGGTGGATTGCATTTTTCAATGGTCGAGTGCCTCGATCATTCATAAAAAATGTTCCCATGGTTTTGTATTTTGGGGAAAACTTTTCCATAAGCTTTCCACCCACTGTGCTAGAACTACCAATTATTATGGTCTTCAAATTTATCTCCTATACTTAGGGAAAACATATGGCACTTTGGTAAAGCGGGCAATCGAATATCTTTGTCTGAAGTCTTATAAAATGCTAAAAAATTGGCAAGTTTGAGGTGATTATGGATTTATATCTACTTAGGCACGTAGAATCTGAGGCAAATGTTTCTGGAATTTTATGTGGTCAAATGGATGCTGAGCCTTCTCGGGTAGGGAAGGATCAACTTAAAAGCTTGAGCAAGAGTGCTGCTTCGCACAATAGGGTAAAGATTTTTGATCAACTCATTCATAGTCCACTGAAGAGAGCTAAGTTGACGGCGGAGCCGGTTTTCCAGTTGGCTGATTCTATTCATAGTTCAGAACTGCTGATGGAACTGGACACGGGAACTTACAGCAGTAGTTTGAAAAAGGATTTCGTCCGGGATATTGATAGCCGAGCTGAAACTCATAACTTGTTTCCAGATTTTCGATATCCTGGAGGTGAGTCATTGCTGGATTTATTTGAGCGAGCAGAGAAATTTATTGAAGAGTCTTTACAAAAGCATTTTATGAATAACAGCAGAGTTCTAATTGTGGGGCATCACGGTTGTATGTCAGCAATTATTCATAAGCTTATGGGAATAGAGGTTAAACATTTTCCGTGCATAGAGCTTAGAAATGCAAAAATTTGTCATATTCAGGTGAACTCGTCTGAAGGCAGTTTGGAAAATGCTGTATGTAAAATAAAGGGACTCGATTTGAGTCTTGAGCAGTTGGTGTAGTAATGGTTGGGCTGTCTGGACATACGGGACTACTTGGGAGTGCCGTAAAAGAATGCTTGATAAATAGAGGACGTTCTATAGTTTGCTTTGGCAGAAATAACTCGGATGTATATTGGGATCTGAATGCACCTGCTTCGATTGCTAGAGAAGACGCTTCTGTCGATTTTTTCATACATTGTGCCGCAAACATTAATATTGAATGGTGCGAGTCTAATCCAGAAGAAAGCTATATTATGCACGTGGAGGCTGTAAAGCATCTTGCTGAATATTGTAGAAAGAATGAGTCTCATTTGATTTTAATTTCATCTGACTATGTTTTTTCCGGCAGTAATAATCCATACATTGAGTCGGCAGAGGCGGATCCCATAAACATCTATGGTAAGCATAAATTAGAAGCTGAAAAGTATTTACAAGAATTTAGGCCGTGTCAGTTTTCAATCGTGAGACCAACAATTCTTTATGGAATGAGTTCATCTGGAGCCAGGGACTTTGTGGGTAATATTTTACGTGGAGAAGTGAGCCGATTAGATGATAGACGGGTGAAGTACCCTTTATGGAATGAAGATTTGGCAGAGATCATCTGTTCATTGATTGAAATGAATGAGTGTCCGGAAGTAGTGCATGTTTCCCCAAAGCAAGGGTTAACAAAATTTGATATGTATTTAGAGATTAAAAAAGTATTACCGAATCATACACCTTTGGTGCAGGCTTTTGATGAATCTGAATTTCATAGGGTTGAAAGGCCAAAAGAAGTTCAGTTGGCGTCTACCGTTACCATGGATGTAGATGTGAAAGAGTTTTTTGAAGTTTCTGAGATTTTAGCAGAGAGGGTACTAGGAGTATGAGAATTGTAAGAGCTAGCCAGGTGAAAAATGAAGAGAGAAGCTATGGGAGGACAGTAAAGAGGTTATTAGATTTAGAAAATTTTGATGCCGATTCTTTAGTTCTCTATTTAGGTCAAAGCCCACAAGGTAAATTAGACTGTCACTATCATTCTGAATCTCATGAAATTATATGTTTTCCAATTGGAGGGAAGCTTATTGTGAATAATGAATCATTTGATTTTGAAGCTTGGGATTTAGTGGTTCTGGAGCCAGGAGATACTCATGGCTATGAATCGAATGATGGGTCCGAAACTATCCATTTGGCTATAAAGCTGCCTGGCACACCAGATAAGGTGGCTGTTAAAAGTGAATAAAATTACGAATGACTATTTAACAGAAAGTAATCAGCGATTATTGGAACAACTAAAAGACTCAAATGAGGGTGAAAGATGCTTTATTTTGGGTAATGGTCCAAGTTTAAAGCACATGAATTTGGAGCGACTTTTAGGGGAGCATATTTTTTGCGTAAATTGGTTCTGTTTGCATCAGCTTTATTCTCGTTTTGAAAAAATAAACTATGTAATTTGTGATCCTCACTTCTGGAACTACGGAGATGGGTTTCATGAAGAATTAATTCATGAAATTGTAAAAAACAAAAACATTCAGTTGTTCCTTGATTCTTCCGCTGCCCAGCATGTTCGAGTTAATAATTCGTTAGAATCACATCCAAAGAACCTCTCTAAAAATAGTATCTTTCTTGCATTTAATAAAGAAATGAAATTGTGGGAGGATAGCCCCTTTCATGTTGATTTTTCAAAACCGTTATCTTGGGGCTACACAGTTGTCATTGATTTCTGTTTACCCTTGGCGTTTCATATGGGATTTAAAGAAGTTTATCTTTTAGGTTGCGATTGTGATTATAAGTTAAAAGTAGATAAAGACTTCAAGGACAGCTTTTTTTATGACATTGATAGAATTCCAGAATCTGATAAGCGCCATTTGCGATTTCAACGAGATAATAAGGGTTCCCAAGAAAAGAATCATTGTTGGGAACCTTCCTATCAGAAAGCTAAAGATTATTTTGAATTAAATGGCAGAAAGATATTTAATGCTGGAATTGGTGGAAAGCTGGAAGTGTTTAATCGAATAGAGTACGAAAGTTTATTTTGAGGGGATAATGAAAGAAGTGATATTTATGATCCCGGCACGTCTGGGGAGTAAGAGAGTTCCAAAAAAGAATATTCGAGTGCTGGTGGATAAGCCGTTGCTGCAATACCCAATTGATCTTTGTAAGAAAGTTCTTCCTTCTGAGAATATTTATGTAAACTCAGAAAGCGAAGTTTTAGGGCAGCTCGCTTTGGCTTCGGGAGTAAAGTTTCATAAGCGTCCGGAAGAACTCAGCACTGATACGGCAACCAACCAGGATTTTACACGTGAGTTTCTTGAAGTTAATCCTTGTGATTTTGTTGTAATGGTAAATCCTACTTCTCCATTGCTGACCGAAACAACACTACGCAATTTTATAGAGTTTTTAGAGGCCACTGATGCGGATACAGTGATGTCCACAGTGGATGAAAGAGCGGAGTGTTTTTACGAGGATAAGAATTTGAATTTTTCACTCTCTGAAAAGATCAATTCACAAGATCTTGAGCCGGTTCGGAAAATTGTTTGGGCGATAACTGCTTGGAGAAGGGAGTCCTTTCTTAAAGCCTGTAACCGGGGCGAGTGTGGAGTGTTTAATGGCACTCTCAGATACTTTTCTATCCCCAAGGATGAAGCTTGCGACATTGATACTGAAGAAGATTGGAAAATTGCAGAAGCCTTGGTTCGGGCTCAACAATCTAAAAGCTTTGTTCCAACTTATTGGTCTCCCAAATGATTTACGAACATTACATCAAAGGGGACGACTTCCCTAAAGTTGTAGCTAAAATGATGTTGGATTTTTTAGCTGATGCTCAATCTTCGGAGCCGGAATTATGCATTTTAGGGGGTGGCAACACTCCCGTTTTGATCAATCAATACTTAATTGAGAACCAAAATAGTGATATTTTGGGTCGGTTTTATTTTATTCCAAGTGACGAACGAGTCGTCCCGGGTGACCACGGCGATTCAAATAGTAAAATGTTGAATGAAACCTTAGTCCGACCCGGTGGGCTTACTGGGAAATTTTTTCCATTTTCTATTTCAGATTCACTGAGTGTGAGTCAGTCGATCCAGGCAACGATGGTCGGTTGGGGTAAGCTGCTTTCGGCGCCGGTGCGTTTGGCTCTACTAGGGGTTGGCCCAGATGGACATACGGCCTCTCTTTTTCCCGGGTCTCCTGTTTATAAAGGGGCAAAACCCATTGTCGACGGAGGGATAGGGCCAGAGGGGCATGGCCGACTTTCGTTGAGCGTTTCTTTTTTAGGTCAGGCTCAAGAGTTATGGTTCTTAGCCAACTCAGAAAGTAAGGCCTCCGCCATAAAAAAATCTCTATCCAATGTTCAAGATAATGATCCATTGAGTTATTTGCTTGCCTCTGATAACATTAAGAGAGTCTTTTATGTCGAGTGAAACCCTTCCATTTTAGAAGATACAGGTGGAACTCAAGGCTAAATGTGGTAAAAATCAGGTCTTGCAAATGGAGTTGAAAATATGGATTTAAGAGAAAAGTTACAGGCTATCAAGTCCCAAGAGTTCACTTCGAATTTCTACAGTGATTACATAGACTTAGTAAGTAAGTCTTTGTCTTCGGCCATTATTACCGATGAGGCAAAAAATGTTTTAGATGCCAATCAAGGAATCAAGCTTTGGGGTGACTGGACGGCGGCTCTCAAGGAATCTGGTAATACCATGTATTTCGTCGGAAACGGTGCTAGTTCAACAATGGCCAGCCATATGTCTGCTGATGCGACAAAAAATGGAAATATTAAAGCGAAAACTTTTAATGACCAAGCTCTGATGACTGCCATTAGCAATGATATCTCTTATGAACAGGTCTATTCTCTTCCAGTGAAGAAATTTGCAGTACAGGGTGATATTTTGGTGACCATAAGTTCTTCTGGAAATTCTCCTAATATTGTGAGTGCCATAGAAGCGGCACTAGATAAAGGCATGAAGGTTATTACTTTGTCTGGAATGAATCCGGAGAACCAATCTCGATCTCGTGGAACACTCAATGTATACGTACCAGCTCCTTTCTACGGAGTTGTTGAATCGTGTCACCAAGTGATTTTGCATGCATGGCTGGATCAATTCCTTTACAGCGAAGGCTGCATGATATAACTAATCCTGATGGAATATCTCGCCGAATTACAGCTTGCACGTAATGCCGCCGGAATGGTTGGACGCAAGCTGTCAGAAAACTTTCATCAGCAGAAAACTATCATTACTTCCCAGGGTAAAGATTTAAAGCTCGAATTAGATAAAAAAGCGGAAGAGATTATAGTTTCGCAATTGAGACCTACGGAAATTCCAATTCTCAGTGAAGAGAACCCTCAAGCTTTTGATAGAGGGGGATCTGACATGTACTGGGTGGTAGATCCCTTGGATGGGTCTTTTAATTACTTCAGAAAAATTGATTCCTGCTGTGTTTCGATAGCCCTTTTTAAAGATGATGAGCCAGTACTGGGAGTCATCACAGATTTCCTAAAAAATAAAAGTTTTTATGGAGCCTCCGGCTACGGAGCTTATGAAGATGACTATCCCATCAAAGTCACTCGTCGAGCTATTGAGGAATCTGTGTTGGCGACCGGTTTTCCATTGCACTTTGAATCAAGTCCTGAGCAGGTGAATCGTTTCCTCAACATAACAAATAAATTTAAAAAAGTTCGTATGTTCGGGAGTGCAGCTTTGAGTTTGGCCTATGTAGCGAGTAGTAAAATTGACTGCTATTGGGAAGATGGAATTCTCCTCTGGGATGTGGCAGCTGGCTTAGCTATATCCAAAGCCGCAGGAGCTGAATACGAAATGCACATAAAGGATCCTGATAAATATATTGTGGATGTTACTTGTGCAGGTAATCCAGAATTATTAGGATCAATCTAAGAGGTGAGCTATGAGTGATGTAAAGGTTGCTGTGACATCCAGATCATTTTCAAAAAATGCTATTTTGAGAACTGAACTTTTGAGAAATTACCCGAACGCGAAATTTAATGATCAGGGACTATCTCTTAAAGGAGATTCTTTGGTTCAATTCCTTGATGGTGTGGAGAGGGCTATTGTAGCGTTAGAGCCCGTTGATGATGCCTTGCTGTCAAAGCTTCCAGATCTTAAAGTGATTAGCAAATACGGTGTTGGTGTTAATAACATCGACTTCAAGGCCATTCAAAAATACGACATTAAGTTTTCCTGGACCGGGGGGACCAACAAGGTTGCTGTGGCTGAATTGGCTTTAGGAGCGATTCTTGGGCTTCACAGAAATTTGTTCGCACACAACATTGAGATGAAAGAAAAGAGTGTCTGGAAGACTCGAGCTGGGTCTAACTTAGAAGGAAAAACCGTTGGCATCATTGGGCTTGGAAATATAGGAACTGTTCTTGCTCAATTTTTAAAGGTTATGAATGTTAATGTCTTAGCCTATGACATAGAAAATAAATATGATGAATGTCAAAAATTGGGTATTTCATGTGTTGAACTAAATGATCTTCTGACGGAAGCAGATGTGATTACTCTGCATGTCCCACTGGACGAAACTTCTAGGTATATGATTTCTGCGAACCAATTAAGTTTAATGAAAAAAAATGCCTTTCTTGTAAATACCTCTCGTGGTGGAGTGGTTAGAGAAAAGGACCTTTATGAGTTTTTGCTTTCTAATGAAGAAGCAAGGGCTTTTTTTGATGTATTTGAAGATGAACCCGCAGAGGGTAACGTTTTGTTATCGCTTCCTAATTTTTTTGGTTCTCCTCACATTGGTGGTAGTACCGATGAAGCTATATTGGCAATGGGTCGGGCGGCTATAGCGGGCCTTGATTCTTAAGGTGATGCAGGAACAAATGAACGTTTTAATGAACTCATACCCAGTTGCTTTTGCCTGCCCTGGTGGAGGTGAAGTGCAGTTGCTCCGAACTAAGGAGTTTCTGGAGAAACAAAAAGTTCATGTTGAATTGTTTGATCAATGGAATCCTCAATTTGAAAGTTCTGATTTAGCTCACTATTTTTCGGTTCAAGGTGGATCCATGAATTTTTGTGGATATGTTTCTGGAATGGGAATGCCACTTGTTATTTCTCCCATCTTATGGCCACACCAACCGGAAAAATATCCCTTCCGTGAAATTCAAAATTTGCTAAATACAGCTGATCTCATATTTCCAAATAGTCAAATGGAGGCAGACCTTCTGGCAAGGGTCTATGATATTCCCCTTGATAAGTTTCATGTGACATATAATGGTGTGGATGACTCCTTCATAACAGATAATTCGACTACAGAAGCTCTTTTTAGAGATAAATTTCATATAGATTTTGAATTTTCCCTTTGTGTAGCGAATATTGAAAATCGCAAAAATCAAATTTTATTGGCTCAGGCAGCTAAATCTACCCAAAAGAATGTGATCTTAATCGGTCAGGTAAGAGATGAAGAATACTTGCGTAAAGTAAAGGATGCCGGTGGAGACTATATACATTATGTGGGTGCTTTGGATCACTTCAGTCTGGAGTTAAAGTCTGCCTTTAGAGCTTGTGATCAATTTATTTTGCCCAGCTTATTGGAAACTCCTGGTCTGGCAGCTTTAGAAGCTGCGGCAATGGGATGCGCTGTGGCCGTTACTGTTGAAGGATCCACGAAGGAATATTTCGGTGAGTACGTAACCTACATAGATCCACTAGATGTAAGGTCAATTGAACAGGCGTTAGAGAACCCTAAGTTTTCATCGGATCTAAAGCTTCATGTTTCGGAAAATTTCAATTGGTCGCGTACGGCAGAACAATGTATTGATGGCTATTCCAGACTTCTCAAAAAATAGCGGGGTAAATTTTGAGTGCATCGAAGAAGCCAGTATTTGTTCTTTTTGCTACAGCCGATTGGAATGTACCCTATTGGACCAATAAGCAGCATACGGCAAACCAATTGGTCGATCTTGGCTACGAGGTTTTGTATGTTGAGTCTGTTGGTTTACGCCCTCCAAAACTAAACTCCAGAGATTTTTCTAGGATATTTAAAAGAGTCTTAGGTCTTTTTAGGTCTATTAGAAAGGTCAGAAATGGATTGTGGGTTTTCTCACCATTTGTCATTCCTTTTTGGAAAAGGCGAAAGTGGGTACAAAAGGTCAACGATCTGGTTTTGTCTCGAATTATCAAGTGGTTCTTGCGCCGTTGGAAGGGGCGAGAGGTACTGGTTTGGACTTATCACCCCTTGATGCTCGAAGTTCTGAAATCAATTAAGCCTTCTAAAGTTATTTATCATAACGTCGACAATTTGTCTGAAGCCCTTCCTGAGATGGATTCAGAGTTTATACTGAAGGAAGAGCAAAGATTGATTGATCGATCCGATCTAATTTTTAATACGAGCCGGGAGTTGCAAAACTACACTTCAAAAACGGCACCCAATAAGTCGTTTTACTTTTCAAATGTAGCGGATTTAACATTATTCTCTTCCTCTCGAGATATGGATAAAGGACTGCCACAGGATTTGGTTTCTATTCCGTCTCCTAAGGTTTGTTATGTTGGAGTGTTGAGTGACTTTAAATTGGATTTGCCTTTGATATTTGATGTTTTGAACGCTCGCCCGCAGTACCACTGGGTTTTTATTGGGGAAGAGCGAGAGGGGCAGGTTGATCCTTGGATTCAAAAAATGAAATCGATGAAGAATGCTCACTTTCTCGGACATAAGAAGTATCAGGATTTACCTTGGTATCTGTCGGCGGTGGACATTGCTACTTTGCCCTCAGTGATTAATGACTACACGAGGTCTATGTTTCCTATGAAGTTTTTTGAATATTTAGCGGCAGGGAGGCCGGTAGTAGCAACACCTTTGCCGGCAATTCAGGAATTTGATAGTTTCTATTTCAGAGCCGAAAATGCAAAAGAATTTGCTTTGAAGTTAGACGAAATTGTTGAAAATGGGTTTTCACCAGTTCCGTTGGAGGAGTTGAATGACTTTTCCTATGAATCAAGAATAAAAAAAATGATCGACATAATCTTTAAATAAGAAGGCTGTCATCTTTCGGAAGGCGATTTTATGAGGAAAATAGGAATTATAGGATTTGGTAAGATGGGCAAAATCCGAGCAAGGGAAATTGACAAGTTAAATTCCTATGAGGTCGTTGCCGTGGCGGATATAGATCCCACAAACATGACTGGCTTCAAGGGCCAAGTTTTCACGGATTGGAAAGAGTTGTTGGAAATGCCATTAGACGCCGTGGTGGTTTCCACATTCAATGATTCAATTGTAGAAGCTGTTTGTGCCTCCCTGGATAAGGGTTTGCATGTTTTTTCGGAAAAGCCTCCTGGAAGAAACCTACAGGAGTGTCGAATGATAGAGGATTCGTTCAATGGTGGCGATTCGGTTTTGAAATTTGGGTTCAATCATAGATACCACGGATCAGTCATGGCTGCCGAAGAGTTGATTCGTTCAGGCAAGTTCGGAAAGGTTCTTTGGGCGAAAGGCACCTACGGAAAAGCTGGGGGGCCAAGTTTTAAAGAGGCTTGGCGATCTAATCTGGATTCTGCTGGCGGTGGTATTTTGTTGGACCAAGGCATCCATATGGCTGATCTTTTATGCCACTTTTTAGGACCAATCGATGAGGTTAAAGGATTTACAGAGACTTTGCATTGGGACATTCCGATGGAAGACAATGCCTTTGTCACTTTTAATACATCAGAGGGGCAATTGGGCTTTCTTCACTCGAGCGCTACCTACTGGAAGAATCGCTTTGAGTTGGAAGTGAATCTCGAGGGGGCCATGTTAAGATTAGAAGGAATTCTTTCAAACTCAATGACTTATGCCCCTGAGAAACTTTTGGTTATGGAGAAAGATTTCGAATCAGAACAGGGAGCATTGGGTTTTCCTAGAGTGCAAGAAATGGAGTTCCAAGAGGATTGTTCTTGGGAGCTTGAAATGAAGGATTTTATTGATTCAATAGAGAAAAAAAGGTCTCCTCATTGTGGCACAATTGGAGATGCCCTTCGAGTTATGGAGTTTTTAGACTCTATTTACACCAAGACGAAACAGAGCTAGTCCATTCAGAAACAAGAGTATTCAGACTTTTGCTTCTTTCTTCAAAGTTTGTATTTTTAAAGATAGCAGCCCTCATGTTTTTGGGCTGAGATTGAAGAGCTTTCTGAATTTTTATTTTCAGATCGTCAAAGTTTCCTCTATCAGCAAAATAGATTCCATCACAGCCCTCTGTCGTTTCACGTAAGACAGGGAGATCGTAGCACACGACTGGAGTGTCCATATAAAGAGCTTCTAGGGGCGGGTAGCCAAAGCCTTCAAAATAGGATGGGAATAGCATTAATTTTGATTTTTGTATTTCATGGAATTTTTCAACTTCGGTTGGGTTTTCAATGAACTTCAGGTTAATTCCAAAATTCTCCGCCTTTTCAAAAAGTGGAATTGTGGTTTCATCTCTTAAAATAGGTCTGCTCGTCAGAAACTTGAGAGTGTATCCTCTGAGTGATTCATCAAGTACGCTTAGGAGGTCAAGTGCACCCTTGTGCTTGTCATTGAATCTGGAGATAGCGAGAATTGAATTCTCTTTAGTTATATTTTTATCAAACACTGAATCTGCCGCAGGTGAGTTAATTGGTGGATACCAGTAACTGTATAAGTTTTGTTTTTCCACATTAGGATAATATTCTTTGGCCCATTTTTGGCTTTCTTTGGCTGAGCTGAGTATGACTGAGGGCCTTAAAAGAGATTTTGTCCATTTGTCCCAGAGATTTTCATCTCTTGGATAGGGGCTCAAAGAGTTAAACCAGTTCGGGGATTCAAAATTTATCAAAACAAGAGGGATTTTTTGTGTATCGCAAATATTGAACGCAAAATCGTAATAGAGATTTTGTGATTGATCTGGGGCCAGTATAACCAGGTCAAAGTGCTCTTCCGGGGGAGTTCTAAAGTCTCCGCTCAATTCAAAATGGATGGAGGCATACCCCGGAATGTGTTCTAAAAATTCATTGTTATAAACGGGTGCATTATTTGTGTGAAAAGTGACCTCGTGTCCAAGATGACTCAACGTAGAGGCCATTAGGTGGGTGTGATATCTACCACCGGAAAATATATCTTTAGGAACGGTGCATACAAAGAGTATTTTCATCGCTCGATTATGTACATTATGAGATGTTTTCGCTAGTTATTTCAAAGTCCTAGGATAAATAGTTCGCCGCGCAATGGGAGGATTTTTGCAGGGTGGGATTTCAAAAGTAGTTCTTCGAGAATCAGATCGAATGGTTTTTATCAATGGGTGGCTGCACCCCCATGAGAATATGGATATAAAGATTTTAGGCCCGTCTGGAGAGAAGCTTAGTATTCCGTTTTTTGATCATGATCGTACAGATGTGAAAAATAGATACGGGGACAAATATGAGGATCGTGCGGGTTTTAATGCTTTTTTTACACTTCCGGATACAATTGATTCCCGTGAAAGTTTACAGCTTGTTGCATACAGTGGCTCTAAAGTTTTATTTGAAGCCCCTATGAGATTACAGCATTCTCAAGCATATGAAGTGATGGTCGAAAAGCATGTATACATGAGAGATGATATTCAGGTTTTCATTGGTTATGCAAAGCAAGCTCAAATAACATGGGATTGTACCTTTGAGCAAGATGGACAAGAGCTAGAGGTTTTGCAAAAACTAATTTTCCCTAGACCGGATATTCAAATGTTTTATCATTCTCCAGCGGAATACATGGGGTATATTTTTGTTGTAAAAACAAAAAGTATGGCTGATGTAATTATGAATGCTGACTGGGAGACTGGGCAAAGATACAAAACCCGAGTTAGATTACCGGAGAGAAATATCGTAAGGCTAGAACACTGCTCCTATCTGGTAAATACTGGCTCATTTTGGAATGGTGATGTCTGTTCCAGATTTAAAGAATTTGGAGCCGGGGAAGTTTTTAAGGTCAGTGCTGAGCAGGTAGTTAATTTTGATAAGCGACTTTCAATTGACCAGTTTAAGAGCTGGATAGAGTTCAAAGATATACTTTCAAACGATGAGTATTGTGGGGAAAAGGTCCTAGTCGAGAGATTCAACCCATTGCCAAGCACTGAGGCCAGAATCAGTAAGCATGAGGTGCTGAAAAATATAGGCTCGTTGCTGGGCAATAAAGAGGTCGAGAGACTTTCTTTCGTTGATGGCGTTTCAATCTTTAGTGGTGGGTTATCTGAAGTGTCGAATCTTTTTAAAAATGTAAAGAGCGTAAAGGTGGTAGTTCCAGAAGATGGTGATCCGGGTAGCGCGCTCTTGTTGATCGAGATGAGGAGCAATTAGACGTGGCTCAATTGTGGATAGATATATCTGATATTTATGATTTAACTGGGAAATTTACTGGGGTAAGTAGGGTAGTTTATAAAGTTGCAGCTCATCTAACTTCGACACATACCAATGTTAGACTTTTTACTTACTGTGGTGATTCGAAATCCTTTAAGAGTGTGGTTTTTGAAATTGAAGAAAATGAGTTCAGTCGATTTGTGAAAACTGAAAAGTGTAGTTGGTCAAAAGAAGATACCGTTTTGTTTTTAGGTGGTATGTGGAATGATCCCAATGAGATTGAAGTCTTGAGGCTGGAAAAAGAGAAATGTAAGTTTAAGCAGATTATATTTATTCACGATATTATTCCTTGGTCAGCACCGCAATACACGCGTCCAAATCTAGAGAATTTATTCAAACTTTGGCTAAACAAGGCGGTTAAGTTCACTGATCATATATTTGTAAATTCCGATGCTACAAAAAGTGATGTTGAGAAATTTTTGAGTGAAAATTCATTAGCTATTCCGACTTCATTGATTCCCTTAGCTGCCGATGAGCCCGAAATAAAGGATACTCTTGTCAGTGAAGAAAAATATATTCTAATGGTTGGCACTGTTCAGCCACGTAAAAACTATCAACTTCTGTATCAAGCGTTAAAAAAGTTGGTTATTGAAGGTCGATTAGAGAACGTCAAGGTTAAGCTGGCGGGAGCCTTAGGCTGGGAATCTGGTCCCATTGTCAGTCTATTTAAAAGAGATCCTGACCTATCCGATGTGGTTGAAGTTCTAGGTCCAATTGATGATTCGACTTTAGGTCAGCTCTATCAGAACTGCTTGTTTACTGTCTATCCATCTTTATATGAAGGATGGGGGCTGCCGGTGTCTGAATCTTTAGCTTACGGTAAGCATTGTATCACTTCAAAAGGGACAAGTATGGAAGAAATTGCGCCAGAATTAACGGTAAATATTGATCCATTTGATGCTAGTGAGTTTGCTCGCGCTATTTTACAGGGTCTGGATAGTAATTTTAGGATTGAACGAGAAGAGCGAATTCGTAGAGAATTTAAATCTAGGACATGGGGTGACTGTGTTGAAGATATTGAGAGAAATTTGCTAGAAGTAGGGCATTGATATGGAAAATTGGTCAAATGAAGAGGGATTAAAATTTAGTGCTTTATATTGGCATGCTTTAAAAAACTCTAGAAAAGGCGAGCCTGGAGTTGTGGTTGGGAATGGTCCTTCTTTGAAAGTTGAAGATCTTCATCGACTTCAGAATTTTGTTTCGATTGCATCTAATAAAATTTATCTAGCATTTCCTAAAACAAGCTGGCGCCCCACCTTTTTCTCGATGGCAGATTATGCTGTAATGGAAAAAATGAAACCCGAGTTATTTGATTATGTAGATATAGCTCATGCTCCGGTGAGTGCGGATAATATTTTTCATAGTTCAGCTATTCGATTTTGGAAAGACTTAGGCCCGGTAGGTGAGACCCCTGAAAAAAGTCCGACCTTTTCATCTGATCTCGAAAAGGGTGCGTATGCGGGATGGACAATAACTTATTTCAACTTGCAGCTCGCCATTCATTTGGGATTAAATCCTATTTATATTATTGGCTGTGATCACTACTATCAGGGCGAATCAAAAATAGAAGTAGATAAAAAGGTAAAAGTTGAGGGGCAACAAAATCATTTCATCGAAGGGTATCGAGTAGAAGGTGAATTAGTTAATCCGGCTCCCATCGATAAGATGACTTTGGCCTACACTCATGCTGTCGAATATGCCAAACAGAACGGTATTGAAGTTTATAACGCTACAAGGGGAGGGCACTTGGAGGTCTTTCCTCGGGTGAAGTTTGAAGACGTTTTTGAAACTCCAAAAGAGCAAAGTCCCTCTTCTGAAGGGATGGGTATGGTAAGCGTTGCGATTCCCAGCTTTAATTCAATTGATTTTATTGAAGAGTGTTTAAATTCGGTTGAAAAACAAACCTACCAAAATATAGAGGTCATCATTCGTGACGGATTCTCAACGGACGGTACTTGGGAAGCTATTCAAAGCTTTAAAGAGCGTGTTCCTTTCAGGGTTGATGCGAAACAAGTTCCTCCTAAAGGTATATATGATGGACTTAACAAGTGTATTGAGGCTTGTTCAGGAGAATATGTTTATATTTTGATGTCTGATGATATGGCACATCCCGAGTGTTTCGAAAAAGCCGTGAAGCGTCTACATAAGAATCCTGCATGCGACATATGTCATTTTAAGTTGAGGGTTGTTGATGAGTATGGTGAACCGGTGGATGAGAGTTGGGAAAAGCGAATATTTCCGAGGTATCTCGGTGAGTTGATTGATAAACCACATATTCGGCATGCACCTTTTGATGCCATATGTTCACGAAATGTAGGAACGGTCTACACCGGAATAGTGCAATACCTAACTAGAAGATCGTTGTTTGATAAGGTGGGTTTATTCAAAGAGGATTTTGGTCCCTATGGAGATTTGGATTGGCAAATGAGGGCGACGACCTTAGCGAGTACAGTCTATTTGCCGGAATACCTTGCTGATTGGAGACGGCATTCTAAGCAGGCCAGCCAGGTCGGTCGCCATAAGAAGGCTAGGCGAGATGGTGTATTTGAAGATATGACTAACAGTAACCGATCAGAGTTTCAGAAACATTATCCTGAAATTTACGAGACACTAGATAGATATGGATTGTTTGATTATTATGGCTATGATCGACTTGTTCAAAACTTAGGAGCACTTCCCTTTGGTAGTAAAATTGTTTCGGCTCTAAATCGATGGTCAAAGGGTAAGTATCCGGTGGCCTACCGATCTATGGAAAATACTAATATTCTTCAATCTATTGAAAAAGATATTAACTTAAGAGGATTAATTACAGAGCTTGAGCAATAGTAGAATTTAGAAATTTTTTACCAAATGATTCAGAAGAATTTCGTCACTATATTCAGTTGCTACGAAATCTTGTATTTTGACACTCTTTTGGGTCAAGTTAGACGTCACTTCAATAATTTTTTGAATCAATGTATTTACTGAATTGTCCATGACAATCAGATCCTTATCAATCAAGGTTTCAGGCATGGCACCTTTATTAAAGACTATAGGAACAACTCCAAGGAGTGCGGCTTCAATAATTGGAATACCAAATCCTTCATGATGGCTAGTAGAAAGGTAGATGTCGCTCTCTTTAAGCCGTTTTTGAAGCTCTTCAAAAGGCAGTCCTATGTGGATGTTTACTTTTGAATCTAGGTTCCATTCTTTAATCAAATTATTTAGCTGTGTTAGGTAATTGCCGTGTGCAGAGCTTCCAATGATGTCATAGGTGTAATCCAACTCCATATTAAGCTGGCTCAATGCTTCAAGTGTGGCTTCGAAGTTTTTATGAGGAATTATTCGGCCAATAGAAATGAATTTCAATTGGTTTTTATGGGGGATTTGATGTTTAAATTGTGGGGAAAAAGGGATTGTTACCAGAGGAGGAGAAATCTTAATTTCACTCGCTTTAATTTTACCTCTGGTTTTCTCTTCAATTTGTTTTGCGTTAAATAAAGAATTTGAAGAATAGGAGCTAAAGCTGGTTAGGCGGGCAAGTTGGTCTAATCCCAGCGCACAGTTTTTAGATGTAATGGGGTCAAGCTGTTCTAAGTGCTCGGGAGGAGTTATGCCGTGGTAATAGAGTTGAGATTTTCCAGAATGTTTTTCAATAATTGATTCTAAATTTGGATCATAAATAGAGTAATGGATAAAAAGATCAAGATTTGAATCCAGGTTGTTAGACAGCGATTCATAAGAATTTACATTAACATTAGGTAAGGTGCTCGAATTCGAAACCAAATACACGAATTCATAATGGTTTAAAAAAAAATTGCATAAACCTATCGCGTATCGAGAAACTGCATCTTTAACGCGTAAACTTGGCGTGACGACAGCTATTGATTTTCCATTTTTAGGGCAAATTGACTTAGAAAACAGTGGGTTAACAGAATACTGTTCATCTATCGAAATAGATTTGTCTAAGTTAAGCATTAGAGTGCGGCTTTTGTTTGGTAGTTTCCGTTGGTGTCCCATCGGGGTTGGCAAGACTAGGGTCCTTTAACTTTTTTCCCATATAAGCTTCACACACCTCATGACTTGGGCCGTCGGCCATTATCTTTCGGTCTTTGATCCAAATAGCTCTTTGGCAAAACTGCATAACATCGTTTGCGGAATGAGATACCAAAAGAATTGTTTTCTGCTGTTGGCGGTATTTTCTCATTACATCCAAACATTTGTCTCTGAAACTAAAATCCCCAACCGCCAAGACTTCATCAACTAGCAATATTTCCGGATCAAGTTGAGAGGCTACCGAAAACCCAAGTCGCGCCATCATCCCACTTGAGTAATATCTAGTTGGCGATTCAAAGAAATCTCCCAATTCAGAAAATTCCTTAATAGCTTCTACGCGCTCTAAGATCATTTTTTTAGAAAATCCAAGCAGCATGCCATAGAGTCTAACATTTTCCCGACCGGTAAGGTCAGGGTGAAATCCAGCCCCCAACTCAAGAAGGCTTGACACCTTGCCACTCACGCGAACTTTACCACTGCTAGGTAATAAAACCCCTGCAATAATAGACAACAAAGTTGATTTTCCTACTCCATTTCTACCTACTATAGCAGTGCTTGTTCCCTCTTCTATTTTGAAGGATAGGTTTTCCAAAACAGTATATCTCTTGCATTCGGCTTCACTTTTCGCAAAATTTAACAGCAGATTTTTTAACCCACCTGATCTGCCAATATGTGAATCATAATATTTGGTGACATTTTCAAGTTCAATTACTGTTCGCCCCATCACATAACCTCAGAAAATTTCCATACGAGTTTGCGATAGACCGCCGATCCTATAATTAAATAGAGTATCGTGTGCAATAAAGTTATGGAGATGTATTCCCAATGAAGAACCCCGTTCAAGAAAAGTTCTTTCCATGAAAGAATTAAAGGAGCAAAGGGGTTTAGCATGAGTAAGCTTCGATACACTTCGGGAACTCGAGAAATAGGATAAACAATGGGAGTTAGGTAGAATGTCATTTGTAAAATGATTGCGATTAAAAACTGGATATCTCTAAAAAATAGATTCAAACTTCCAAGAAGCATTCCAATTCCAAAAAGCAAGAGGAACTGGACTACAATGATGATGGGAATTCCTATGAAGGTCATTAAGGTAGGAGTAACCCCATAATAGACCATAAACAGAAAGGTCACAGGAAGTGTCATGGCAAAGTGAAAGCTGTCTTGTAAACATTTTGAAAGTGGAATTATGAACCTGGGGAATCTAGCCTTTTTAATCAAATTTGCATTTTGAAAAAAGGCGACAGTTGATCCATTGACATAGTTCGTGACCCATTGCCATGCAAATAACCCACTAATTAGAAAAAGCACATAATTTTCCACTTTAACTTTGAAAATAACTTCAAAAGCAAAATAAAATACAAAGGTATAGGCCATTGGATTTACCAAGGACCAAACGTAACCAAAAATATTATTCTTGTATCGAGTTTTGATTTCTTTTTGAGCTAAAATATAAACTAAATCGTAATAATAGCTTAAATCTCTTTTAATACCGTCAGTGATCTGAACGTCTGCTGTTTTAACCAAATCTTGTCCTCTTGAAAGCGGGTAATACTAGCAAATTGTTATTCTAAAGTATAACGGAAAGCAAAAGGAGGATTGGTCTCAATCTGCACTGACGCGTGGCGACTATTTCTTGAGTAAGTCTTCATAGGTTTGGTTGATTTGAGAGACGAATTTGTCATACGTAAACAATTCCTTAGCTCTATTTAAGGCGTTACCTGCGAGATTATCCCTAAGTTGATCGTCTGACTTTAAGAGGTTTATGGCGGCAGCCAGCTCATCTACAGATTTTGGGGCAACTGTAAGTGCTTCTTTCTTGTGGCGGGCGACCCACGGGACTCCAGATTCCAGTTCAGTATTTATGATGGCTTTTTGGCTGGCCATGGCTTCTATTTGAACAATTCCAAATGCTTCGTTGATAGTGATGGAAGGAAGTACAAAAAATTCACAAGCCAAGAAATACGCAATTAGCCTTTCTCTTGATTGTGGAGCAACTATTTCTACTCGGTCCTGTAATCCTAAGGAGCTGACGAGATCCAGTAGCTCATCATAAAGTGGACCATTGCCTATGATTTTTAAATGGGCATCTGTTTTAGATAGGGAGCGGATTAGGGTTTCATGTCCTTTGTATTTAACCAATCGTCCGACTGTTAGTGCGAAAGGAGGGTGTTCCCTTTGTAGTTGGTTTTTCAACTGTATGACTTCATTTGTAGGATTAATTAGATCATCGATTTCTATACCAAATGGAATAACCTGAACCTTATTTTCGAAATCGGATAAAAATGGTGAGTACTTTAGCAAGTTTGGATTTGATATTAAAATGAGGTCTGCTCTTCTTAGAGTCGATTTAAATAGAAAGCTCAAAATGTTAGCTGTCTTTTTTTGTTCCACCACCTCGGAATGCCAGTGAACAATCAGCTTGGTCTTTTTCGGAAAGAAAATAAATATTGCCAGATCATTGAGTGGCATAGGGTGGTGATGGTGAACTATATTCGATTTTAAGCTTAACCACCAAAACTGAAATAGGTAAAATGGCATTATTGGCATCGATAGCAGTGTAAATAATTTAAGGCTGCGGAAAATACGAGCATTTGAACCATAGGGTTGTGAAAGAGGGAGCCCGAACCTATGAGTACATAAAATGAAAAAAGCCAAGGTCTCGTTTTTCTGTGTCACTATCCAGTCGATAACTGTATTAATTCCACCTTTCTCGGGAAAGAATGATTTATAGGGGTGAAATACTGTATTCATGGGCACATCCTATTTGAATGCTCCCAGGGCTGTAAATGTGAACCTTCTTAAGTGTGCGTCGATGTCGCGCTGCAAAAGAATGGAGTTGGTTTGTTGGCACTGTTAAATTTGTGAAAAGGAAAGAAAATGTATTACGGAAGTTTAGATCAGGTAAATGATCAATTAGCAGAAGGTGTAGTTGGCAAAGCTTTGGAGTTCATTTCTAGCTTGGGACCAAATTCTGAAGATTCAAGGATAGAGCTTGAGGATGGTGTTTTTGCGATTGTCATGTCTTACGAGACAAAGGATAGGCATCAGGCTGTTCTGGAGTCCCACCGAAAATATGTTGATATCCAATCGACCTTAGCTGGTGCCGAAGGCATGGAGTACTATTTGACAGATCATCTTGTCATTCAGGATGAATATAGCGACGAGAATGATGTTATTTTTTATGAGCACCCAGAAAAGTCCGGCAAGAGAATAGATGTGCAGGTCGGTGAGTGTGCTGTATTCTTCCCGAAGGACGGTCATATGCCTCAACTGCATGTTGGTGAGCCACGAACAATCAAGAAAGTGGTTGTGAAAATTCCTGTTACGTTATTTGGAAATATAGAATCGTGAACTTCAGTGAAGAGACTTTTTTTGGCAGATATAAAAAGTTTATTTTAGTTGCTGTTATATTTTTAGTTTCAATTTTGTTGTCTCAACTGCTTTGGCCTCTGAACCTGACTTACGATGGATCTAATTACCTATACATTCAATTATTGAATGAGGATTTTTATTTCCCACAAAATAGGTTTTCTAATGTTCTAATACAGTCTATTCCTCTGCTGTTGTTGAAGCTGACAAAAGATGTAGGTTTGTTTGCTCTTTCTTTTTTCTCTATGCAATGGCTATTGCATCTAAGTTTAATTGCGTTCTTTCTTGTTAAAAGAAGTTATCCCTATGTTTTGTTTGCTTTGATCACATTATTGTTGTCCTCACCCTTTCATTATGTGTTTGGTGTTGGTGAAGTAATGCATTCAGCCATGTTAGTCTATCTCTACTTGTGGGTTTGTCGGGAGTATAGAGGAGGTTTGTTTTGTAAAACGGCAATACAAATTGGACTGACTGTTGTCGCCTACGGACTCCATCCATTCGCGCCGTTATTGCAGTTATTCGTACATATTTTAATGGCAACAGAATCGTTTAATATTAGAAGGATTAGCAGTTATATTGCTCCATTAGCAGTGCTGACTGCAATTGTTCTTAAGCAGATATATAAGACGGCCTATGAGGCTGAAAAATTATCTTTTGCTGAAAAAGGAGATATCTCAGAAATTTTACCATTTCTCTTAATAGTATTTGAAAAGTCTTACCTAATTGTTGGGATGGTCTTAGGTGCATTTATCTTGATTAGGAAAATGAAGTATAAAGTTAATTTAGTAAGAATTCTGATATTAATTTCAGGGCTTTTAACATTTGTTTTTGTCTTATATTTGACAATTTATCCCGCTCATCTTGATTTGTACTATTGGAATGTATTGATTCCCCTTTGGGTCATGGTTTTTACTTTTTTTATCGTTGAAAACATGGATAAAAATAAGGGCTTTCTGTTAAAAATGGCATTAATCACGCTGATGCTTTCTCCTGTCACTGTTTTCCAGATATTTGGAGTTTTAGAGAAGAGATATGAATATATTGAATTAGTTATGAGTAGAATTTCAAAGGTAAAAGTAGAGGGAGGGTCAAAGGTAAGGATTGTCTCCGATACCATTGAAAATAGATTCCTGCATGGTGATAGTTCCTTTGTTGGATTAATTCTCAGTTCAGCAAAACTTGATTATCCTATTCTGCTAATTCATGAAAAATCTAAAAGATATGAGTTTTTTAAAAAGGTCCCGCCTAACTATAATTTGTTCCCCGATTTAGAGAGCGATTTTGAGGAAGTGTTTGAGGATAGGGTTCTTGTTAAATGAATACGGGGAGAATCTGGAAGAATCTGAGAGTTAGTTTAGTAGTTTTGATTGCTTTGAATTTTGTATTTGGAGTTCAAAAACAGTTATCTCAGTTGAACTCGGATGCGGTTCAATTGTTGTCTTTGGTAAATGATATTTTTAATGGGACTTTTGTTGGAACGGTTTTAGGGCCGAGCACCTATCTTTTTCCAGATTTATTCGTTGCATTGGTTATTCGAGCAATTACTTCAAATCCCATTTGGTTTCACCTTTTATATTTTTTAGCCGTATTGATGGCTAGTGGTTTTTTGTTAAGGGGAATTATAGGAAAAGGCAAAGTTTCGTTAATGGGAGCTATCGTCTTTGTTTCATTTTTTGTTTTGGAAATGAAAGAGTTTGTGTTCAGCAATATATTTTTTCCAGGTCACCACTTTTCTTTGGTTCTTATAAGTCTTGCTCTATTTGCTATTTATTCCAAAAACAAATTATCTCCTTCTAAAAAGATTTACCTATTGGTTTTTGGACTCATTTCTTTATGTTTTTTTTCAGACCTACTTACTAGCTCATTTATAGTGGCTCCTCTGCTTCTATTGATATTAATAGATGGGCTTTGCTTGAAGGGCCTTACAAAGCTGAACCTTTTAAAGTACATGCTAGTCATTATCCTAGCCTCTGTTTTCGGTCTGGTTTTGCTGAAGCTATTTCCATCCATTTTTAATGAAGTTACTTTTGGAGGACACAATAGAGCTCCAATTTGCTCTGGGTTTGATGAATTTTGCCGAGTCAATAGCGTGATATTTTTCGATTTCTATAAATATTTGATCGCGAAGCATATACCCGGCATTGTTCTGATTCCTTGTATTTTTGTAGTTGGATATAGGGCATTTGTTCAAAAGGACCTGTTGAGCATTTATATAAGTTTGATAATGGCAATGGTCTTATCAGCTCTTTTGTTGAGCTGCTATTATGATCAGAAATATAGCTTTAGATATATACTGCCCTGGTTCACTTTGCCGCCCGTAGTTTTACTGGTTAAAGGCAATTTCGTTGAGGAAAAAGATAGATGGGGAAAGTTTTTTCTCGTGTTTATGCTGATTTCTAATATCTACTCTTTTTACAGATATTCATCGAAACAGAAGTGGGGTTTTAACGTAGCTGAGCGAAAGCCTTATACGAGTTGTATAATGGATATCGCCTCTGAGTATAATTTAAAAGTTGGTATGGGTGATTACTGGAACTCAAAAGTACATCAGATGTTTTTGGGAAAGCCAATTATACAGGTCAATAGAAATTTGAAACCCTATTTTTGGATAACAAATAGAAGTTGGTATAATAGCGATGCTGTAAGGTCGGGAATAGATTTTGTACTGCCGGATAGGTTGGATGAGTCTTTATTGTTAAATAAATTAGGAGAACCCCTAAAGGTTAAAATCTGTAAAAATGGAGATGAGATTTGGATATATAATGAATCCAAAACGAAAGCATTTACTGATGACCTAAAGGCGCAATACGACTGATAGAATCTTTTAAGTTTGTTTGAGTAATTCTATTTAAAATTAGTTCAAAGAAAACTAGCCTGTCATTGCTCCCTAAAAATGTTCAATTATCGATTTAATAACATAGTCTTGAACATTTTCTTGCATGTCAGGAAAGAGTGGAAGACTAACCACTTCTTTTGCTGCCTTTTTCGATTCTGTAGCACTTACAGTTCTTACAAGATCTTTATAAGCGGGTTGTTCGTCAAATGTAGTTGGGTAATGAACCGCGGTGGGTACTCCCTTTTCTTTCATTGCAGCTTGAAAATGATCACGATTTGGTACTCTGAGGGTGTATTGGGCCCAAACGCTTTTAGCATTTTCTGGTACTTTTGGAATGGCGACACCTTTTTCAGATAGTTCATTGAATGCCTGATTATATTTCTTAGCCACTCTATCTCTCTGTTCCATTTCCCATGGGTAACGTTTCAATTTTTCGCTCAAAATGGCACATTGTATTGTATCTAAGCGGCCATTAATTCCGATACGCGTATGGTAGTATCGACTCTCACTGCCATGATCGCGGATTTGCATGAGTGTGGTTTGTAGCTGGTCGTCATTGGTAAAAACGGCTCCGCCGTCCCCAAAACATCCCAACGGTTTTGCTGGAAAAAAACTAGTGCAAGAAATGGTGGAGCTGGCACATGATTTTAATTCATTCCACTCGGCTCCAAAGCTTTGAGCTGCATCCTCAATCACGGATAAGCGATGCTTATTTGCGATGGCATTGATAGTATCTAGATTTGCAAGTAAGCCATACAAAGAAACGGGCATGATAGCCTTGGTTTTATCCGTAATGGCCTCTTCAATGAGTTCGGGATTCAAGTTAAAAGAATCAGGCTCTATGTCTACCAATACGGGGGTTGCGCCAACAAGAACAATGGCCTCCGCAGTTGCTACAAATGAGAATGGCGTAGTTATTACTTCGTCACCAGGGCCAATATTCAATGCCATAAGCGCCATAATCAGTGCATCAGTACCACTAGCACAGGCGACCGCGTGTTTACTGCCGGTAAACTGAGCTAAATCGGCTTCACATTGTTTCACTTCAGGGCCATTTACAAAAAAACCATGATCAAGAACGGTATGAATGGCGTTGTCTACATCCTCTTTGATTGCTTTGTATTGGGTTTTTAGGTCAATAAATGGCACCTGCATAATTTAGCTCCTCGTATTGTGTTCTTATAAACCGTCCAAGGCATGGAGGCACTTCATTCTTAATTTTGCGTCGCATTAAATGTGATCGATGATTAGGGCCACTTTACGGTTGGGGGACTTCTTGGGTCATGTTAGAACTTAGGTTTTATGTGAGAGGTAAAACTATGATTCCAGTAATACTTTCTGGCGGCAGTGGTACTCGGCTTTGGCCAGTATCTCGTGAAAATTATCCCAAACAATTCTGTGATTTATATGATGATTCCTTTTTAGGGAATACCATCAGTCGCTTGCAAAATTTGGATAATCCTTGGGTGGTGACCGTAAAGAGCATGGAAGCACTTACATATCGATCGCTGAAAGAAGCTAATGTTCCTACGGACAATGTTCTTTATGAGCCATTTGGAAAAAACACAGCACCGGCTGTGGCATTAATGTGCCATGTATTCAGCCAAAGAGGACAATCTGATGAAGTCATAGGGTTCTTTCCTGCGGATCATTTGGTTTTCGATCAGGACCGTTTTTTACAGGCAGTGAGTCTAGCGGAAGAGGCGGCACAAAAGGGCCATGTCGTGACTTTGGGAATTCAACCGACCTATGCATCTACGGGTTATGGTTATATTGAAGTCACTGACAATGTAGTGAGTGAAAATAGTGATGGACTGAAGGCGTTCAAGGCACAGAAATTCTATGAAAAACCAGATGTGGAAACAGCCAATCGTTTTATAGAAGAGGGGCAGTTTTACTGGAATTCGGGAATGTTTGTCTTCAAAGTTTCTACAATGATTGAACATATGCAGAAACACCTGCCTGAGGTTTGGGAGAAAATCTCAGGAGTAGACAAAGATCTTTCAAATTTGAAATATCAGTATGCCAATGTGGAATCTATTTCTATTGATTATGGGATTATGGAAAAACTCGATGAGTGTGTATGTATCCCATGTGACATGGGCTGGTCTGATGTAGGAAGCTGGGATGAAATCTCTCGCCTTTCAGAAGAAGTGCCTTCATTAAAAGTGGGTTCTGGAGCCTCAGTATTGGGAATAGATTCCAATAATAACTACGTATTTTCAGTGGGTGAAAAGATCGTTGGTCTCATTGATGTGGCCGATTTGATTGTTGTTGATACGCCGGATGCTTTGTTGGTGTCTCAAAAACACAGCACACAAAAGGTAAAAGACCTTGTGAAGGATATGAAGCAACAAGGGATGCGAGCGGCCATTGAGCATCGGTTTGAAAAACGTCATTGGGGTGGATATGAAATCTTAAGTGACGATGATGATTACAAAGCAAAGAAAATCACAGTAGATCCAGGAGCACAGTTATCCTATCAGTCTCATGCAAAACGCCAGGAGCACTGGGTGGTCATTTCTGGTAAAGCAGAAGTAGTATTAGATGGCGAATCGAATTCTTTAGGACCTGGTGAAAGCATTATGATTCCAGTAGGTGCTAAACATCGAATGCGAAATCCAGGAACTGAGCCTGTTGTATTTGTAGAAGTGCAAACGGGAACTTATTTTGGAGAAGATGATATCGTCCGATATGAAGATGATTATAATAGAGCGTAATTAAATACGACCCATTGTATGGAGATGGTTGATTGAGCAAAATAGATTTCCAGCAGCTAATCGGATCCGACCAACCAGTTATAGTTGATGGTGGTATGGCCACGGCCCTCTATGAGAAGGGCTTTTATATAAATAGAAGTTTTGAAGAACTTTCCATGACGGAATCGCAAGTGGTTCGTGAGGTCACTCAGTCTTTTAAGCAAGCGGGTGCGCAAATACTTGGTACCAACACTTTTGGTGCCGTTCATCCAAAACTTGTGAAGTACGGTCTGCAGGATCGGTTGGAATCGATTCTTACATCGGCCACTGAAATTGCCAAAGAAGTGGCCGGAGAAGATGCGTTAGTCGCCGGAACTATAGGCCCATTGGGACTTTTGTTAGAGCCGTTGGGACCTACATCTTTTGACGATGCAAAAAACTTCTTTGGAAGAAATGTAAAATGTTTTGAAGAGTCCGGTGCGGACTGTATTTCTCTAGTTGGGTTTCACGATTTAAAAGAATTGGAAGCGGCCGTCCAGGCGGTTCGTGAATACTCAAAGCTTCCAGTCATGTTACACATGGCTATTCAAGAATCAATGAAGTCCTCTTATGGGCATTCTATTCCAGAGCTTGTAGCGCTCGGTGAAAAGTATGATGTGGAAGTCATTGGGTTTTCCGGTGAAGTGGGTCCCAGTGGAATGTTAACGGCAGTGGGTAAATTGCGGCCCTTAACGAAACGAAAAATATCATTACTTCCCAATGCGGGTCTCCCTCGTTACGTTAATGATGAGTATATATACCTTTGTAATCCTGACTACATTGGAAAGTTTGCTAAACGCTTTGTTCAAGCCGGTGCGAATTTAGTTGGCGGGCATAGTGGGGTACATGCGGATCATATCAAAGCCATTGCTAATTCTGTAAGGATGACTCAGTCGCTCAATGTTGAGTTGAGTGATTCAACCATTCCAGCGCATTTGCAACCCATAGTGGATGAGCCTAAAAAAGAAGTAGATATGGAGGAGCGCAGTCGGCTGGGCAAAGCTTTGTGTTCACCCGACGAGCAAGTTGTCAGTGTGGAAATCATTCCGCCAAAGGGAATTGATTTTGAAAATTTTAAATCTCATTGTGAAGAGCTGGTGGCGGCGAAGGTAAAGTTTGTGAATATCCCCGATGGGGCCAGAGCTATGGCTCGGATGAGTTCGCTTCACATGGCTGCATATGTAAATAGACATTTTGATTTAGAGCCTATTCCGCATTTCACTTCCCGTGACCGAAACTTAATTGGAATTCAAAGTGATTTGCTAGGTTGCTATATGAATGGCATTCGCAATGTTCTCTTGGTAACAGGAGATCCACCTAAGTTGGGGAATTGTCCTGGCGCAACTGCCGTCTATGATGTAGATGCCATCGGGATGACCCATATAGTCTCTCGAATGAATCAAGGGCTTGATCTGGGTGGGACTACATTTGGGCAACCCACTCAGTTTATGATTGGTGTGGCCCTGAATCCGACTGCGACCCATCGAGAATTAGAAATTAAAAGATATCGCTATAAAATTGAAGCGGGAGCTCAATACGCGATCACTCAACCTATCTACGATGTAGAGGCTTACGCTGAGTTTATGGAAAAAGCAGGTGCTGACTCTATACCAGTAATTATGGGGATTTGGCCCTTAGTAAGCTTAAGAAATGCAGAGTTTTTGAAAAACGAAGTTCCAGGAGTTTCAGTGCCCGATTGGGTGATCTCTGAGATGGAAAAGGCCGGCGACAACAAGGAAGAAGCCGTGAAGCGTGGGATGGAAATAGCTGTTAAAACCATGGAGCAAGCCTCTAAAATGGTTAAAGGATTTCAGGTATCAGCCCCATTTAACAGAGTCAAAGTGGCCGTGGATGCAATCCATGGTGCGCTTGGGAAGTCTTAAGTTCAGGAGAGTCCTTTTGGCAAAAAAAGTTTGTGTGTTAGCTGCCGGAACGGGTAGTCGAATGGGTGAGTATTCTGACTTAACCAACAAGGTTCTGCTTCCTTTAGAGAATCGAGCTATTCTGTCCGGGATCCTTGAAAAGTTCGAAGATCGAGAGTTTGTCATCGCCGTTGGGCATCAAGCCCAAGATGTAAAAGACTACGTTGCTATGGCACATCCAAATATTAATGTGACTTTTGTGGAAGTTGAAAATTATTACGGTGAAGGTAGTGGACCTGGGCACTCCCTTATGTGCTGTGAACCTTACCTACATGAGCCCTTTTTGCTTGTCTGTGGAGACATCTCTTGGACAGAACATTTAGACTATAATGAACCTATGAACTGGGTAGGCGCCTATGCTTACCGGGAAGTGGAAAAGAAGACTTATTGTATTTTAGAAACTAAAGGCAGTGAGATTTTAAATATCTGGGATAAGCAAGATGTACACACCTTGAATCCTACTTATGCCCATGTGGGATTGTCTCGGATTGAAGATTACGATTTGTTTTTCAAAGGGCTGAAGCGGGCTAATATCAGAGCTGGTGAGCACCAGTACTCAGATGGATTACTTGCGCTTCAGGAAGAGCATAGATTGCACTATAAGATTATTCCTACCTGGATGGATGTGGGTACTGTGGAGCGCTATCGTAGAGCTATGGCGACTCAGAGAGACTTTTTTGACTTCGCAAAACAAGATGAAATATTTTACGATGTCGACGACCGTGTGATTAAGTATTTTAAAGATCCTCAAACATTAAAAGATAGAGTGAAAAGAGCTGAGGATTTCGGCTCTCTATTTCCAACAATAGATCAGGTTTCTGAGCATTTCTATTCTTATAAAAAGGTTCCTGGTCGCACTCTTTATGATTGTTTAAACGTAAAAGTATTTGAAAAGTTGTTGGACTTTTTAGAGGAGAAGGTTTGGAAAAGTGTGCCGGTTTCTCTTCAAGAGACTAAAAAATTGTGCCATGAGTTTTATCAAAGAAAGACTCATGAGCGTGTGGAACGTTTTTTACAAAAACATCCTGAAGGCATGGACCCCACATTTTTCAATGGGCAGTCTATAGCTCCGGGTGAAATATTATCAGGGATTCCTTGGGATCTTGTGGAGAAGGGGTTGCCTGTTCGCTTTCACGGGGACCTTCAGTTCGAAAATATCCTCTATGACAAAGAGTCCGACCAGTTTACTGTGATTGATATTCGACAAAATTTTGCCGGCCGCACGGATGTAGGTGACCTGTATTATGATCTTGGAAAATTGTGGATGGGCATGAATTGTAACTTAAGCTTAGTGCGAAAGAAGCAGTTTCACTTCGGACAATCGGCTGGCGAAATAGAAGTGGAGTTCCCCGATGTATCCTTAGAGATTCAATCCCGTTTTGCAGCTTATGTACGTAGTAAGGGTCTAAATTTTGATAAGGTGAAGCTTTTGTCAGGGATCATTATGATTAATATGGCTCCACTTCATTCCACGCCTCTTGATTACGCTTTATGGTACCAGGGGTTACGCACAGTAGACCGCTATTTAAAGGAAAATTGAATAAGAGGCAGATCCTATCAAAAGGGGCTTGGTGTTTTTAATAGCCGAGGTTGGGTTGGAGCCACTTTTCTACATCTTCGAGGGAGCGGTTCGTTGCCTGGGCTAGGGATTCCACTTGGTCCTTTAAGATTGGTCCCACCGTAAAATACTTGGATTCAGGACTTCCAAAATAGAAACCGGATACCGAACATGGAGGATTCATAGCACAGCTTTCAGTCAGGTTAATTCCGACTTTGTTCTCAATATCCAGCAGATTCCATAGTTGCTGTTTGTGGGTATGATCCGGACAGGCGGGATAGCCGGGAGCTGGTCGAATTCCACGATACTTTTCCATGATGAGATCTTCATTGGAAAGATTTTCCTCAGAACCGTAGCGCCAATTATCGCGAGCCAACTTATGCATATACTCAGCAAGGCCTTCGGCGAATCTATCTCCGATGGCTTTAACCAAAATGGAGCTATAATCATCACCGGCTTTTTCATACTCGTCAGCCAACTGCTCCACGCCTTTACCAGCTGTGACAGCAAAGGCGCCAATGTAATCCACTCTGCCGGAATCCTTTGGGGCTACGTAATCAGCTAGGCATAAATAATCACCCTTAGACTTTTCTTTTTGCTGTCGTAAAAAGTGAAAGCGCTCGATGACATTCTTGTCAGTTTCATTATCGTAAATTTCTATACTTTCGCCGACGCTATTCGCGGGCCACATGCATTGCAAAGCCATTGGATTAAAGAGATTATTGTTAATAATCTTTTTGACCATTTCTTCTGTATCCGCCCAAAGGCTTTTTGCTTGTTCGCCAAACTTTTTATGTTCGAAAATTTTGGGGTAGATCCCCTTCAGGTCCCAACTCCAAAAAAGTGGAGACCAGTCGATGTACTCTTTAATGGCATTGAGGGAAATTTTTTGGTGAATCTTCTCGCCCAAATAAAATGGTCGAGTGATTTCCATGTCTTCCCAATTGAATTTAGGGCGCTTTTCACGGGCTTTTTCTAAGGTTAAAAACTTAGCAGCTTCTTTGTTTTTTAAGTGCTGCTCTCGCCAAGCCGCTTGCTTTTGTTTTAGCTCTTTAGCATAGACGGATCTTTTCTCTTCATCCAAAAGCTGACTGCATACATTTACAACAAGTGATGCATCTAATACGTGTTCCGTGATGCCCTCAAATGCGGGGGCAATTTTTACAGCTGTATGGATTTTACTCGTTGTAGCACCACCTATAAGCATAGGTTTTTGGATATTTCTCCGTTGCATCTCCTTGGCCACATAAATCATCTCGTCGAGTGAGGGAGTTATAAGTCCCGACAATCCAATAATATCTACGTCTTCTTCAATGGCCTTATTCAAAATATCTTCGCAGGGAACCATTACACCCATGTCGATGACTTCATAGTTGTTACAGCCTAAAACCACACTGACAATATTTTTACCAATGTCATGAACATCACCCTTAACGGTGGCCATGAGCACTTTCCCTTGGTTTCTGGTATTGGGGTTCTTAGCTTTCTCTTCTTCCATAAATGGTTCTAGATAGGCGACGGCTTTCTTCATAACCCGTGCGCTTTTAACCACTTGAGGTAAAAACATTTTACCATCACCAAACAGTTGGCCGACCACTTTCATGCCGTCCATGAGTGGCCCTTCAATAACTTCTAAAGGTCTATCAAATTGTTGGCGAGCCTCTTCGGTGTCCTCATCAATGAAATCACCAATGCCTTTAACAAGAGCATGCTCCAGGCGCTTACCCACGCTCTGCTCTCGCCACTTAAGGTCCACTTTTTGCTTTTCTTTACCCTGGCCTTTAAATTGCTCGGAATAATCTACAAGTATATCAGTGGCATCGTCTCTGCGGTTAAACAGAACATCTTCTACTTTCTCTTTGAGCTCCGGCTGAATTTCTTCGTAGACCTCAAGCATTCCGGCATTCACAATTCCCATATCTAGTCCGGCTTTAATAGCTCGGAATAAAAAGGCAGAGTGCATAGCCTCTCTAACGATGTTATTACCTCTGAAACTAAATGATATATTACTAACGCCGCCACTGGTTTTAGCTCTTGGGCAGGTCTTTTTAATTTCCTCTACGGCATCTATAAAATTGACGGCATAGTCATTATGTTCTTCGATTCCCGTAGCCACAGTTAAAATATTTGGATCAAAAATTATATCTTCGGGAGGGAAATCAATTTTCTCAGTTAAAAGTTTATAGGCTCTTTGGCAGATTCGAACTTTTTCTTCTTTGGTGGCAGCTTGTCCTTTTTCGTCGAATGCCATGACCACTGCAGCTGCCCCATACCGTTTGATCAATGAAGCCTGTCGCAAAAACTCTTCTTCACCTTCTTTTAGACTGATGGAGTTAACAACACCTTTTCCTTGTAGACATTTAAGCCCGGCCTCTAAGACCGACCATTTGGAACTATCTAACATTATTGGAACTTTGGAAATGTCCGGTTCAGCGGCGACGAGGTTAAGAAACTTAACCATACAGGATTCGCTTTCAAGCAGGCCATCATCAAAATTGATATCAACAATATTAGCGCCGGTTTCCACTTGTTGTCTGGCAATGTTGAGGCCTTCCTCAAAGTTTCCTTCGCGTATAAGGCGTGCAAATTTTGGAGATCCCATCACATTGGTTCTTTCGCCAACCATGACAAAAGAATTATCTTTATCAGCGATTTCATAGGGCTCTAGGCCGGATAAAAGCATGGCTGGCTTTGAATCCGGCAATTTTCTAGGGGATTTGTCTTTAACTGCTTTGTGAATGGCATTGATATGACCCGGTGTGGTTCCACAGCAACCGCCCACTAGATTTAGAAATCCACTGTCGGCATAATCGGTGAGAAATTTTGCTGTGTCTTCGGGAAGTTCGTCATAACCCGTATCACTAAGAGGATTAGGTAAACCCGCATTTGGATAACAACTCACATAGCAGTCAGCCACCTTAGAGAGAATAGCCATGTAAGGGCGCATTTCTTTCGCTCCAAGGGCACAGTTGATTCCCACACTCAGTGGATTGGAGTGCCGTACTGAGTTCCAAAAGGCTTCCACCGTCTGGCCAGATAATGTTCTGCCAGAAGCATCGGTGATCGTAACGGAAATCATAACGGGCACACGGTAGCCCAGTTCATCAAATAATTTATCAACAGCAAAAAGTGCGGCTTTCGCATTTAAAGTATCAAAGATGGTTTCGACGATAAGTATATCAACGCCACCCTCGATAAGAGATTTTCCCTGTTTATAATAGGCATCTACAAGTTGGTCATAGGTGATGGCTCTGTAACCAGGGTCATTGACATCAGGAGAAATTGAAGCCGTTCTATTTGTGGGTCCCATGGCTCCCGACACAAAACACTCTCTGCCTGGTTGCTCTTGCATCACTTCATTGGCCACTTCCTTTGCAATTCGAGCCGAATGCAAGTTAATGAGCTCCACAACATCGTCACCCAAATCATAATCCGCTTGGGCAATCCAAGTACCACTAAAAGTATTAGTTCCGATGATGTGAGCACCGGCATCAAAGTATTGTCGATGAATCTCTTTGATGATTTCCGGACGGGTGATGCTCAATAAATCGTTGTTTCCTTTGAGGTCTTTTTTTGCATCCTTGAAAATGGAGCCACGAAAGTCTTCTTCTTCAAGGGGATGGCGTTGAATCATAGTTCCCATCGCTCCGTCTAAAAAAACGATTTGGGATTCAAGCATTGAGATGAGTTTCTGGCCTCGTGCGGACATGGGCAATTGTTGTCTATTCATCTGTATCTTATAGCAATAGGAAGGCTGCTATGCCACGTTTGGGAACATTAAAAATCTTAGTCGACGGATAGCGGCATTAGAGTGTGAGAAGATTCAGGTGCCACCGACCATTGTGATAAATGAAGGCCTCGTCGGGGAGTGTCTTTGAGCTATATCCTAATTCATCTAATAGGAGTCGTGATTTCTGATTCTTGATAAAGAATTTTTGTAAGGCACGGCGAAAGTCAGATAAGAGCTTCGTGGCGTGGTGATATTCCTCATATCGAATGTGTCCCGGATAAGAAGAATGCGACTCCGTTGCAAGTACAAGCTGATGTGGAGTAAGGCCGGCATTGTGCTCTCCCACCCAAATTTCCACTTGGGAATGACTAAGACGCCCATCATATCCAGCCACCCGGAAGTATTTACTTTTTGGAGAAAATTTGGGGTAAGACCTCAATTGTTGAATCAATTGGGGAAGGATCTCAGTTTTTCGATCCAAAACAGCAGGCTCAAAAGTTCCGCGGGTGAATAAACGAGCTTCAACAATACCCAGGCCAATAGTAGCCACATAGAGCTGAGGTTGAAGTTTTGAAATGAGTATTATTCGAGCATCCGGACCCATGCTAGCTAAAGGAATCATCTCATTAAGAGGGCCTCTTTCCAGAACTCCATCGGGAATAAGGCGGTGAGGGCTGGAAGGTAAAAATTTGTGGATCAATGTGTCTCGATTCGTTTCCCGATCAAAGTAGTCCTTTATGGACATTTGTTCTCCGTCCGTAAGTCGAATTTGATGTTGAAAAAGGGAGGAGCATAACACCTGAGCTGATGTGACATGAGTTACAAAAAGTAAGATCCCAATGATCGCAAGTTGTTTCAATCATTCATCCTTTGTGAACAGGAATTTTAACATGAGTCAAATTGTGCTCGTTAAAAACCAAATGAAATTGAAGTCATTTCAAAGGCACTTAAGTTTCTCTTATAGGTCAAAAAGAAAAAGCCCGAGGTGAACCCCGGGCTTCCATAGATTTATTTCAATTTTAAACTATTGCTGAATAATATCCTGCAAAGCCTGTTGGCTATTCTGCATAAGTCGCCCGGCGCGCTGTGTGTTTCCGTTATCAAGAGCCCGTTGTCCCCTTCTTAGCATGCGAACAATTTCTCTTAATTCAGATTTTGTGACCTCAATGTATTCATCGTGGGAGGGCGGTGGTTCTTCGTCATAGTCTAAACCCGACTGGTTCATACACTGAACTCCTGATAATGAACTGCTACGTGCGGCCTCCAAGCAAATACTGGCCGTACCATTAGGGTAAATTTTATTAGCTGATGCAACAGCACAGTCGGTGGCTCGAGACGCATTTAACCGAGCCACTTGAACGCAAACTGGAGTGGCAGCGGGGTCATAAAAATTTCCAGCAACGGCTTGAACACACTGAACTCCACTTAGAGACGAACTATGAGCTGCCTGAAGGCAGGCTGCTTCCATTCCACCAGAAAAGTCAGAATCCGCGGCCGCAGTTATGCAGGTCGCAGCTCTGGATGCATTCAAGGAAGCTATCTTTTTGCACGTTGGTGCGATTTCGGGAGCTACATATTTATCTGCAGCTGTTTGCATGCACTGCAATCCATTGAGTGAACTGGAGTTGGCAGCAATCATACAAATTTCTGAACTTGCCGGTGAGAATCGATGACGTGATAAAAGCGCGGCACATTCAGCACCTCGGCTGGAGTTGAGTTGAGTTATTTTTCGGCACACATCTGCCGGTGTTTGTGCTTTGGCTTGAATCGCGACTACTGCAATAAGACCAATGGTCAGTTTTACTAGAAATTTCATTTTTCCCCCAATTGTTTCCCCTAAAAATGGTGCCCGAGTGGCTCCGAATTTTCTGTCACTTTCCTTAGTAGCAATTGGGATACCAATAAAATCTGGGGCCATAATGACCAGAAACTATGCAAAAGTCTTGAGGGGATGAGGACGCAACGAAACATAATAGTTGTTTTGAGGATCGAATGTGAGTTTTAAACGATGGTTTTCTTATATAAAAATCATTGAAGAAGGAGTGACACCAAACCAGAGTTCTTTAAAATAGAGAGCGTAACAAAAATTATTAGCAGCGAGGATTTAAATGAACCCAACAACGATCCAAATAATCGGTACAGTGCTTTTTGCATGTGCTGTGATTCATACTTTTCTTGTGTCTAAGTTTGAACACTTAGCTCATAAATATCCGGAAGGATCGATCGGAGAGAATGTTTTCCACTTTCTTGGAGAGGTGGAAGCTGTTTTTGGTATGTGGGCCGGTCTCTTTATTATATGTTACTCCGTGAGTGCTGGTTTTACGGTTTATGATGAAGATCATAATTTAATTGGTGGGGCTGTACATTTTTTAGAAAGCCTAAACTTCACTGAACCGGCATTTGTTTTTGTAATTATGTGTATGGCAGGAACAAAACCCGTGATCCAGTTGGCAAAAAAAGCCATTGTGATTGTTGGTAAATTGCTTCCTATCCCGGGTAAAATGGGATTTTATGTGGCTATTCTCATTGTGGGGCCACTGTTAGGTTCATTTATAACAGAACCAGCGGCGATGACTGTAACGGCTCTTATTTTGTTAAAAGAGTTTTACTCCCGAGAGATGTCTGTAAAGTTTAGATATGCCACTTTGGGATTACTCTTCGTGAACGTTTCCATTGGCGGAACTCTCACTCACTTCGCAGCTCCTCCCGTTCTTATGGTGGCTGGTAAGTGGGGCTGGGGAATGTCATTTATGATGACTCACTTTGGATATAAGTCCGCAATAGCCGTTGTGGTTTCGACTTTAGCCATCGCCTTTATGTTTAAAAAAGAATTGTCTGGGCCAATGGAAGTGTCTGCGGACACCGGACGTAAGACGCCATGGTGGATCACAGCTTTTCATATTGTGTTTTTAGCGTTGGTAGTAATGACTGCCCACCATATGGTTTTCTTTTTGGGATTATTTTTGTTTTTCTTAGGATTTGCCGTAGTTACCCAAGAGTACCAGGAAGTCTTAAAGCTCAAGGAAAGTTTATTAGTTGGATTCTTCCTTGGTGGACTTGTTGTATTAGGTAGTCAGCAGGCTTGGTGGTTGCAGGATCTGTTGGCTTCAATGGGTGATATAACTCTTTACCTGGGAGCGACGGGTTTAACCGCAATTACAGATAATGCGGCCTTAACCTACTTAGGTTCCTTAGTGGAATTGTCGGATAGTGCAAAGTACTATCTCGTAGCAGGAGCTGTTGCTGGTGGTGGATTGACTGTGATCGCCAATGCACCGAACCCGGCTGGTTTTGGAATATTAAAAGCCGCCTTTGGTGCAGATGGAATTAGTCCAGTGGGTCTACTAAAGTCGGCCCTATTTCCGACTTTTATAGCCCTGATTTGCTTACAATTTTTGCCGAGTCTATAAAATCATTGCTACAATAGGGTAATGGTTAAGAGCATTTTATTCATTTTAGTTCTTTTTGCTTCCGCCGCTTGGGCTCAAGTGGGCGGAAGAGTTCTCAGCCCACTTACAGTCTCGGATAATTGTGAATTGCCTTTTGGCTCCAGCTTTATGGTGAATCAAAAGTTGGCTCAGCAGTACCGAATCACTACCACCTCTTCCTATTGTGGCAAAAAGGAGTTTGAGGTGCCTGGTTCTCCAGCACTGCATCTATTTAACACAAACCCTATCCCCAACACATCCCCTGTCTTTGTTAGAAATAGTGGAAAACCAGCTTCTATCTATTCTGGTATGGGAGAAAATGCAGTTTGCCAAGTTCCGGAAGGTTCTGTTTTGCATTCTATAGGGCCAGCAGTATTGAGACCGGAGTGGGTTCAGTTGGATATTTCTCAGCGGAAGGAATGTGCTGGAAATCGTGGATATATCTCTCGTGATTTAGTGAGAGAAGAGGGGCTTGAGAACTGGGGTGTCGATCAATTTAGAGCTGATGGAGCTGATCCGGAGTTTTCGGCAGAGTCTTTTAGTGGGGACCAGTCGGATACGGAAAGTGGAACAGAAGCCGTAACAGGTCACTGCACTGATTGTGTTTCCGGAAATCCAGTCATTAGGATCGCTCCAGGGATGACAGACAACCAAGTGGATAAGGCTCATGTGAATGCAGCAAAAGTACATGCGGAAAAATCAAAAGGGTCCAATCCCTCTATAGAAAATATGATCAGTTATGCTCTTAGTAATCGCGAGGATAGTCCCACATCCAATTGTTTTAGGTATGTAAAATACGCTTTGATTGCCGGCGGGTTTTCTGAGGATAAAATTGGTGGAGGATCGGCTCAAAATGCCGGAAGTCATTTAAAGGGGCTTGGCTTTAAAAATTTGTTGGAATCAACGGATGAAAAAAAGCGTATAGCGAGTCCGTTTGATGCGCCAAAAGGGGCCATTTTAGTTTACTCTGGAGACCAGCACGGCCATATAGAAATCAAGGTGGGCGAACCCGGCCAGGGTGGTGTAGTGAGTGATTATTATAGTAGTGCCGTCAGAACGGGATCGAATCGTAATTCCTACAGTGGTAAAAACCGGACACTCATTGGCGTATATGTGCCGTCCTAATAACTAAAAAATAAGCAAATTTAATAGGTTACGGTGATTGAGGTGAGGAGTTGGTTGAGAGATTCAGCAGGGCTCACGTTGACTTCCTTTCTAGGGCATCGTAGAAAAAGAGACTCATTGATGGTGGCGTAGCTCAGCTGGATAGAGCATCTGCCTTCTAAGCAGACGGTCGCAGGTTCGAATCCTGCCGCCATCACCATATAAAAAATGCCGCCTTTTAGGTGGCTTTTTTTATATGTGTAAGGTGGCATTTTTGGAACAAAGCTGGTTCGACTCGAAGGCCAGGAGGGCCGGAGAGCGCGAGCCAACGGCGAGCCCGAAGGGCGCCGACCCGGAAGGGAGGCGCAATCCTGCCGCCATTCCATAAAAACGTGCCATTGGCACGTTTTGACCGCGATCGAAAGCCATCACCATTTATGACTTCAAGCCTAAGCCTTAAAACAAACTTCAATTAGTCTAGTAAATTTGCTTATAGACTGATTGCCAAATTGAATATGCTAAAATTATTAATCCGTTAGGTTTGTATTGAATGGCTGAGGAGGCCCCCTATGCAGAGTTTGAAGCAATCACTTTTATTTTTTTGTACATTTCTAGTTTCACTCAACGGATTTTCTAATCCAAATTTGGTGATGGGTGATAAGGCAAAAGCAAGAATCAAAAGTACCACATCAGGAGTGTTTAAGCTTGGCAACTACATAAATTCTTTGCAGGAGAGTATTCCTCAGCAGCACTATAAATTTTTAGCTGGTAAACTTAAGGGTTTTGATAATGCGCAAGTTAAAGTGACTGAGATTGGTGATCTTAAGTTTATGGTGGACTCTGAAAATCAATCGGTATCATTTAGTTTCGATGAGAAGATAGGACACTTTTTGATAAATAATCAGAGACTCGTTTTTGATAAACGAAAGGCTCCTGCTGAAATTTGGAAATCCATTGAAAAGCATATGCCACAACAGGCTGAAAGTGGTCTTAGAGAATTTTTTCAACCACCGAGTGCGCATGCATGGGTACTACCAGCGGCTTTAATCATCTATTTATATGGAAAAATGGCCGTATCGATTAACGATTCTAGTCGAGATGGTTACGAGATGTTTATAGAGGCCTGTAAAAAAGTGGCAGATAACCCTCGGTATTTTAAAAATATTGATGACGATACTGTGAGTTCTACGGTGTCATCCACATTAACTTATTCTGTAGAATTTGATCATACTTTCACTGTCCAGTGTGTTTCTTGCGACGAGCTGTCAAAAGAGCTCAATAGCTGCTTGAAGGTTGTTTTAGATAAGGCGCCGGGGCATTTCGTACAAAGTTTGCCGGAAGAGGTTCGAGAAAATTTGTCGGAAGAGTTTCCAGACCTACGTACTAAACTAGGTGTAGAGCGCAAAAAGAGTGTAAGACGGATTCGGTCTAAACAGTAACTCTATTTCACAGACTGTTCGCAAATATTGATAGGAAATAGGAAGTTAAAAGCCACCTCAGGGGTGGCTTTTTTTACGCGGCACGGCTCCAAAAGGTGCCTGGCACCTTTTGACCTAAGACTAGGGATATTTAGAGCGGAAGACTTAACTTCTAAAAGATTGATTTAGAGTTAGTTTTAGGACTCATTTTTTAAATTTAAATCTTAAAAAAACCGAAAAAAGACTATGAGTTTCGCATGGATGAGTACTTTTAGTTGTTTTCTGTTTTTGTTGGTTGTCGGCGGTGTCGCCCATGCAAAGAAGTCATTAAAAACTTCGTTTTCCGATGAAGGGCTCAAGTGCAATTATCAAACTGCATCGGGTTGGAAGCCCAGCCGTCCACTTTTTGGATTTAGTGCTTTTACTTACAAGGTATCTGGGAACTCAAGATCCACACTCGGAGTTGTAGTCACTCCGGTAGATGAAAAGCAGCTATCTATTAAAAATCCAGAACAAGAAGCAAAGCGCTTTGCCCGAGAAAAAAGAAAATACATTCAATCAAAGGGTGGCAAGTTTTTGGGAGCTTCAGGGCCGCAAGGAAAAATGCGTGATGGCAGTTACTCTTTTTCTGTTAAGTACTCTCTCAATGGTAGATCCTTTATTGATTCCACACATTTACTCAGAAAAGAGGGTAAACTGTTTCATGGGAAGTCTCTCTTTCCTTTAGATGCTTTTTCTCCCGTTAAAACCCGCAATGAAATTCAAAAGATCCTGAGGAGTATTAAGTGCAAAACCTCTTAGGGATTTTTTTACTTCTTTTTCTTACGCCATGGACCTATGCGGAGTTAAATGACGATATTCTTAGACATGCCTGTAATGATCCGAGCCAATACACGAAGTCTCCCACTATGAAGACCAATGCGGGGGAAGAGTTTCAATACCGCTATTTGCGAATGAAAGATTCGGATCGGATTTTTGATTGCCGTGGTGTTGGCGTGAATGCGGATAAATTGGTGAGCACAGAAGGCACAGCTGGAGAGTGCGTCGATTGTAAAGCAGATAAGTTATCCATAGCCTCCACTGCGGCCATCGTTTCTCAAGCGCAATGTCCTAAAAACAACAAAAAAGAGGAAAGCTGCAATTCCCAAGTGGGTTGTGTGTTTGCTGCCGACGCTCTTCATTTAGTAAATGCATTTATACCATTTAAAAATATTATAGCCCCAAAGTGCGGAGGCAATAATAAAGGCTCAATGGGTTGTTTAGGTAACATCGTGGCAGGTGTAGTTACAGGTCTTGTAGATCTAGTGAAGGGCATTGGCTATCTGGCCAGCGCCGGTTGGGGGAAGTTGAAATCTTGGGTGGGTGGGTTTTTCGCCGACAAAGAAGTGATCGAAACAGACAATGCCATGTCAGACGTAATGTTAGCGGCTCAAGAGATGCCTAAGGAAAGCTTTTTTGAGATGGTCATGAATACCGGAGCTTGGATCAAAAATATCTTAGCCACTATGATTGGTGGAATGATGGATAGTGCTAAGAGCGCGGCCACTTGCGAAGAGTGGAAGGGAGCGCCGCTGGTTTCAGAGTGTTCAAAGCCAAGTGTTGGATGGGATTGTATGGATTGTGCCCAAAAAACGGAAACGGTTTGTGCTCTGACAGGTGTAGTTGGTTCAGATCTCGTTTTAATGTTTGTGGCAGGCGCGAGCTTTGCAAAAGTGGCCGCTAAGCTGGCAAAGTCTTCCGAAGCTCTGGATAAAGTGAAAAACGTAGTAGATGTAGCTAAGCAGAATAAGTTCGGGAAGGTGGCTATAGCAACTACTGTGGCTGTGGCTGGAGGAGCCAAATATGTGGGTGGAAAAGCTCTGGCCGTTTTGGCACAACTAGATAAGTTGCCGGTTCTCAAGCAGTGGGCCCATGTGAATGAAAAGGCGTTCCTGGAGGGCTTAAAAGTGGGAGGGTCCGGACTGGCCGTTCAGAGGCCACTTTTAACAGGAGCTCATGCGGGTAATGCCAGTGAATCCACCTCTATCCCATTAGAACAAGAACTCATTCGAACAGGGGTGAGTCCGGCTGCCGCAAAAAGAGTCTCTGGGGATGAATCACAAACCCTTAATTTTTGTCCGGTGGGCCGATGAAGTATTTAATCTATCTTTTGATTTTTATATCCTCCTTAACTACCAATGCTGGAGAGTACTCGTCGCCGTTCTCGCTCGAGCAGGAGTTTCCGGCCTATTTCTCTGATGCTGATGACAAAACCAGTGCCTTAATTCGACAGGAAATAGAGCAGATATTGCAACGTCGGTTTGAGGCAATGACGGTTCCCGTTCCTTCAGAAGGTGGGTTGATTTCGGTAAACTATTTTGAATGGGCCAAAGAAGAGGCTCGTAAACTCAACTTGCCAGACGCACTCAGGTTCTATCCTTCCGGCGGACTGATCCGGAATAATATAGGTTTGATTTACGAACATGTGCATCGGGCAAAAAGTCTTAACCCCAAGGCAAGTGTGTTGGAACTCTTAAGGCAAATAAAGAGTCAAACACCGAGTGAAATTTCACATACAAAAATCCGTGGAGTTGGTAGTGATTTAGATATCCTGGTCAGCGGATTGTCGGAACCGCAATTGAAAGTTCTTAATGAAAGTCTTGAGAAGTCTCTCACTCAGTTCGAAGTCTCAACAGGTATGCGGAGCTCGAGTGCTGGTGATACTGGAGTTTCGGCTTTAAAGAAAGCCTTTTTAGTGATTCCCGATTTTAAAGATTTGGACGCTCAGATATTACGATCGGCGGGTCAGGGAGGACTTGAAAGTGATTTCCTGTTCTACGATATGGAAAACCAGAGTCTTAAAGCTCCACCAGAAGTTGAGTCCGCTAAAAAAAGCACGAACGCCTATTTACAAAACTATAAGGGGGCTGTTGAACGTCTATTAGAGGGATCGGTACGGTATCACCCTCCTTATAACCTCGACCTGGGAGCGGCTACGGATTCACAAGCTGTCAGAGCATTGCGGACTTTGTCTGAAACGGCTTGGGTGAATATCGATGATTTTCAAGGGGTGTATACTAAGGAAGTCAACGATGTGGTTAAAAGCAAAACTCTATCGCCAAAGGCCAGCGATCAATTGAAAAAAATGATTCGCAACTCTCGTTTTGGTGGGGCAGCAAATCGGTTTTCCAGGCCGTCCAATGATCCCATAGCCATCAGTATAAATAAGCTTAAAGAGGCATTCCCTAAAGGTTTTCGCCTGGTCGTTGCGATAGATTCGTTAACAGATTTAAACAAAAAGCTAGCTCAATCTCCGGATTACATTCGCAATGCTCTGGTTGCCTCCGCAGATCTACCAAAACAATTCTATCATGGATTGCCACAAGTGGAGGATTTACAGTCCGTTGTACGCAATGGACTCTTTGTCAGTCTAGGGAGTGGAGACGGCACTACAGCATTGCAAGGCGCTGGAGCTTATGCGACTAATTCCTATGAGGAGGCCTTGAATAGCTATGCAAAAAAGAATGGGGTTGTCATTCCGATTCAACTTACCACAGGAGCTTCCGTTTTGGATCTATCTCAGATTCCAGAACCTGAACTAGAAAAGCTTCAAATGGCGGCAGACAAAAAAGGGATTCCGTTGAATCTCTATCTTCATGATACTTATGGGGTTTCAGCGGTGCGTGGGAGAAATTCGAAACATATTCTTTTACTCAATAGCGCCGCCATAGAGGAGCCCGTTAAGAGCTATAAGGATATCCTGAAAGTCTATGTGCAAAATCTCTATCTTAAACCTAAAAAAATGCGCACATTTTCAGATTTAGTAAATGTTTTCCATCTAGCGAAGTATGCAGAAATTTCTGGAGAAAAGGGGATAATGAAGGTCCTTCAAGACTCCGCAGGTGACAAAGCTTTTAATTTGGAAAAAGCTATGCGCCAAGCTTTTGGCCAAAATCCAGCGGATGATCTTCGAGTGCTTTTACAGATGGATGAACGAGAACTTCCATCTTCAGTGGCAAAGCGCGTAGAGCAACATTTAGGCACAGAAAAGTTTAAACGAGCGATAAATGACATGGTTTGGCCTAAAGGAAATCGGCTTAGTCGGTCGGCAATAGAAAAGTTAAAAGTTGGAAATCTACCTGAGAGAACTGGTGGACCTCTGAATGAGTTGATTTGGAAGGAAGTGGAGTCTGCTCTTGTTAGAAACAATCGCTTTCGAATTCTAGCGTCCGCTGATCCTGAAAATTTTTATGGTAAATCAAGAAGGCAAGGCATATCTGACAAAGTATTAGGTCAAGTGTATGACAAGCTAAAAGGTGTACATTTTCCAAGGAACTTATCCTCACGGTATTTGGCTGTTGGAGGAGAGTTAACCGCTCTAGGACGATTGGTATTAAGAGATAATCCTCAATTGTTTGTAAACACTCTTAAAAATAAATTGAGTACTATGGATTTGTCGAAAGTGGATATCCCTTCCCTGAAGATTCTGATAGAGAATGGTCTGCCATTAAATATCATATTGCGAAGTGCTGGTCCTGAGGTGGCTCCAAAACTAGGAATTATGGGCAAAGGTGAAGTGACTTTTGGAGTTCTGCTCAAAGATGGGTCTGAGATAAGGCTTTATGATTTGGTATCCAGCGAGACAATGGAGAAACTTAAAACAGGAGAAAGGTTTACCCCAGTGGAGAAGGAGAGAATTAGAACGGCTATAAAAAATCGGCTGGTAATTAAAAACTCCATGTTTTCGCGAACGGAGAATGGAAGAGCGTTTCTCTCCGAACTTAAAAAGGATCCTAGTTCTGTGGTGAGAAGTTTCGCCAATTCCAAAAGAAAAAGATCTTTAGTTAAAATTGACAGTCCATTGAGTCGAGTTACAAAAGCCAACTCTCTTCAAGTTAAAAAGTCTACAATTAAAGATATAGTTCGTCGTTTAGCCAGTGCCGAATATGATATAGATTTGATTCTGAATGCGGTTTCTGATAGCTCGTCTATAACAGGACAGCAGCTGAGAGAGGTGATGAAGGAATCGTCGGAGCTACGCGCACTTGTGCGGGGGATTGTGGTTCGAAGTGGTTCTAGCCAGCATACTATGAACTTTCCGTGGAACCCACAGGATATTGATGATCAGAGGGCATTGGCACGTATGCAACGGCAACAAGTGAGTGCTGTGCCTCGAGTGGAGCGTAGGCTGCGGCAACTGGCACAAGCTGAATTAAAACTTGAAAAGGTGCAAAATCCCACTCAAGATCAAATTTCAAGACGAGTCGAAGTGCTAAAACAGACTTCCTCTAAGGCTCAGGAATATCTATCGAATGCACACAACCGCGCGACAAGAGAGCTTCCTGAAGTGTCTCCTTCCGTTCAAAAGCGTTTAGACGCTTTTGCTGTTGTCGATGATCCACCCGATGTGATTGAGCGGGGAAAAGCATCTCCAGATATTTGCCCCTAAGTAGTGATCGGGATAGTTGAAGAGCCAATTCTTGGGTTTTTGATTTTAAATTGTGAATTTGAATCTATAAAAAAAGCCACCTCTGGGGTGGCTCTTTTTACGCGGCACGGCTCCAATAGGTGAGATGTTCGGTGCCGCCAGGCTTCGCCTGCTCGCCTCGCTAGGCTCGTCGAAGCCTGCACCTCCGGCACCTTTTAGGCACCTTTTAGAAGTTGTTGATCATGCGTTCTGTGGCGGCATGTAAATTGAGGCGGCCACCTGATTGAGTGACCTCTCGCAAATCCTCTTGAGGAGTTACCGTCTCTAATAGAATTTGTTTCAACGCCAGAGCAGCCTCACCCGGATGGGTTTCATAGAGCTCTAAAAAGCCACGGGGAGCAACACTATGTAGGAAGCCCACAGCACCAGCCACATGAGGAGTGGCCATAGAAGTTCCAGTTAAGGTACCTGTGCTATTGCCGGGAAGAGTGCTTAGGACATCTGTACCCGGAGCACCTAGATCAATACTGTTAAAACCATATCCAGCCCGATTGTATTTTTCGCCATCAACAGTGGTATTTGTGACTGCTACGATGTAGGGGCTTGAACATCCGGTAGGAACATCTCCGCGTTCGTCCACATTAATGCTATTATTAATAGTCGCCGCTGCCGAAAGAATACCGGCCTCTCCCATCTCGTTGTAAATGTCATTCCACGCCGGATAGCTACCGCTTTCGCAATTGGCATAGTCCACTCCGAAACTGGAATTGGTCACCACAACGTTAGCACCTCTTTCACCACCAGATTCTAACCAGATCTGTTTTTGCTTTAATATGTAACCATAGGCTCTTAACACAATGGAAGTGGTTCCTGAAGATCCTTTGATATTCATAATCTTCGCGTCCCAGTTAACACCTGTGACCTGCAAGCCATCGTCTCCACGAGCCGCTGCAATTCCGGCAACATGCGTACCATGACGGGAACCACCGACTTCACTATTGTTTCGGTAGGCGTTCCAACCACCCACATCATCCACGTACCCATTGCCATCATCGTCGATGCCGTTGTCGGCAATCTCTTCTGTGTTGGTCCACATGTTTTCAGATAAACTTTGATGGGAGGCATCCACTCCGCCATCGACTATGGCTAAAACTATGTCGGAGCCATTTCCGTCTTTTCCGCCAACACCATAGTCCCAGGCTTCGGGAGCATTGATATCGGTATCATCGTCATTGTTTAAACTCCATTGAGCCGCGAAGTTGGGATCATTGGGAAGAGTTGATCTTTCAGAAACAGGGTGGTCTTCCTGAACCCACTTGATATTGGAGTTTCTTTTAAACTCTTTTTTGACGAATTCTATATCCATTGGAGATAGCGTTGAAATTTTGTGAACGTTAAGATCGCTAATGATTGTTTCTGTTGCGCCAAAAGTTGTTAGCGCTTTTATGTCTGAGGTTTCATGGAGTCGCACAATTAGATCTTTTGCCGACACTTGACCGCTCACGAGGAGAGCCCCTGCGATGAGCACGAGTGTTTTCTTCATATGTTCCACCTTGTAGGAGTTTTCTTGTTGATAACCCTATTTTAGATGGTGCCGTTGACAGACAGTATGAGTGGATGTTTTTAGCGACAAAGGAATTAGGCAATTACTGCCTAAAACCATCATGTTTAACAAAAAGTTTTAATATGCAGTATCTACTTAAAGTCCTGCATTATATCAGATAATACACTTTCCGAAGGTCGAGTCTCTTCCTCATTTAAATCACGCAAGGGTTTCTTTGTGAGATTTAACTCCTCCATTAGTGTCTTTTGACTTTCGTTCACGTAAAAAAGTCCGGTGAGTATCTTTCCGCTCTCTCTTGCATGGACTAACTTAGTGATGGCATCTAATCGGTTCGACGGATCGTGATCCTCATCAATTTTAGACAATATGATCTTACTACCATCTGGCAATTCCACTTCCCGAGAGGTGCCGGGATCATAATCCACTTTGATGTCCTCTTGCGGTTGAATGACATCGATTTTGTTTAAGGGATTCAAATTTTCTTTCACCGCACTAAACGAACGAGTGGAGCCCTCATTGTTTGCAAAAGTAATACATGGGGAAATGATATCTATTACCGCGGTACCATGATGTTTCATAGCGGCCATAAGTAGAGCGGTCAGTTGTTTGTTATCTCCGCTAAAGCTTCGAGCTACAAAACTACATCCTAAATCAATGGCTAAGGAGCAAATATCAATGGTTTCAAACGGATTCTCTGTACCATCTTTGTGGCGTGTGCCTTTATCTGCCGTTGCAGAAAACTGACCCTTTGTAAGTCCATACACTCCATTGTTTTCAACGATGTAAGTCATGGGAAGGTTTCGACGAAGTAAATGTGCAAACCCTCCAAAGCCAATAGATGCAGTGTCGCCATCTCCTGAAACACCAAGGGCGGTAAGTCCACTATGGGCGACCTTCACTCCTGTTGCCAATGGTGCCATGCGGCCGTGGATGGCATTAAAGCCATGGCTACTGTTCAGAAAGTAGTTTGTTGTCTTTGCAGAACAGCCAATGCCACTGAGCTTAGCAACATCATAGGGATTTACATTCGCCAAAAACAACGCGTTTACAATATTACTCGTAATGGAATCATGGCCACATCCAGTACATAGTGTAGACTTGGCACCCATGTAATCTTTTTTAGTGAGACCTTGTGTGTTCTCGCCAGCCATTATCTCGCTCCTTGAAAATTCATAACTTGGTTTTGGATAAACTTTGCCTCTAGTGGAAGGCCATCAAATTGGCATATGGATTTGAGTTTGGAGTAATAGTGAGGCCACTCTTTTTGTATTAAGTGATGGAGTTGTCCATCACGGTTTTGTTCAACCACATAAACTGTGTCATTATCCTCAATGAATTTCTCAATCGAGTCATCAAATGGAAAGGCTCTCACTCTTAAGTAGTTGGTTTCAACACCTTCGGTAGCGAGGGAGTCTCTTAATTCCGGGATGGCGGCATCCGTTGAGCCGTAGGCAATAATCCCGATCTTAGCATTGGGCCGACTGTCTATCACAGGTTGAGGTAAATATTCTTTTGCAGAAATTCGCTTTCTTTTTAATCGCAACTGCAAGTCGCGGTAAACCTCGTTGTCTTCCGAGTAGCCAGCGTCCGGTTTGTGGCCAGTCCCTCTTGTAAAATACCCAGCTAATGGGTGATGGGTGCCAGGCAAAGTTCGATATGGGATGGCATCACCATCAACATCGCCATAACGTTCAAATGAATCTCGGTTTTTAAGATCTTCTTCTCGCAACACCTTTCCTCTTTGAAAGGATTGGCTAGACGGTTTGAGCTCATCTGAAATCCAAAGGTTCATTCCCGTATCTAAGTCGCTAAGAACAACCACCAATGTTTGTAGACTTTCTGCCACATCAAAACAAGTTTGACCGAACTCAAAACATTCTTCGGGTCCCGTAGGAAGTAGAACCACATGTTCTGTATCGCCATGACTTAAATAAACAGAGGAGAGCAAATCCCCTTGTTGAGTCCGGGTAGGTAATCCCGTTGATGGTCCACCCCGTTGAACATTCCATATTACGGCGGGCACTTCGGCAAAGTAACTCAATCCGGCGGCTTCGGCCATAAGTGATAATCCAGGACCGGATGTACAGGTGGCGGCACGGGCTCCTGTCCAGCCAGCACCAATGACCATGGAAATAGCGGAGAGTTCGTCTTCCGCCTGAACGACAGCAAATGTATTTGCGCCACTCTCGTCTTGTCTAAATTTCTTAGCATAGAACTCAAAATTTTCAGTAATGGAGCTACTGGGTGTTATGGGATACCAAGAGAGAAATGTACAACCACCGTACATAAAACCTAAGGCTGTGGCCGTATTTCCATCAATAAGAATTTTACCCTCATTGCCGTTATCAATGGGCTTCACTTTAAGGCCAAAATTATTGGGTTCAAGGTTTTCCTTGGCGTACTCTCTCCCAGTTGCGATCGCTTTCAAGTTGGATTCTACCACTCCGGGTTTACTGCTAAATTGATCGGTGACGACCGTTTCAATGACATCTTCGGGAATACCAATGAGCTCTGCAACTACGCCGGCATAAATCATATTAACTAAAAGTTTTTTAAGCTTAACCGAATCCGTAACACCTTTTATAAGGCTTCGATACGAAATTCCCACATTTGTAACATCATCTCTGAGTAGCGCGCTATCAAACTTCATGTCCGAGTTGTATATAAAGTAACCTTCATTGGCGACAGAATCGATATCTTGTTTCACCGTGGACGGATTCATTGCGACGACCAAATGGTTGTTGGAATTTCTTCCGGCATATCTCTTTTCGCTAATTCGAATGGTAAACCAAGTGGGAAGACCAGCGATATTACTCGGAAACATGTTTTTCCCGGATACGCCGAGACCCATTCTAAATAGGGATTTAACCAGAACAGAGTTGGAGGACTGACTTCCACTACCATTTACCGTTGCAACGTGAATAACAAAATCATTTTCTTTCTTGATCATTTTCAAGGGCCTCTTTGTTTTGGGCTAATACTAGTCTTCTAATTAGCATAATTGGGTGGTTGGGTCACATGCAATTGCCTAGTTCTAGTGCTTTGACTTGACGAGCCTACTTCCTTTGTCGTGCAATGGAGGGGAGAGGCGGTTCCATGTTTAGATTTGCAGTTTTAGTGTCAATTCTTTCCTCTTTGTTTTATCGGCCAGCCATGGCGGGTATGTCGGGTGGATGGGAAGCACCTACAACGGTTTTCACTTGGAGCGATGGCCACCGCAGACGAACTCAATGCCGCTCCTTTGGCTTCGATTTACGGGTGCTGCGCAAGCGAGTGATATTTTCTAGATACCAACTGAGGTGCACCGGGCCGGAAGTACACTTTGAGGAACTTATAATTCAAAGGGTCAATGAGCGGTTGTTCCACAATGGAGAGCGTGTAGGAACCCTTTTAGGGACAACACTGCACATGAATATCCCATTAGAGCATTCTCAAAGGGAAATCCGAGTTGATGAGTTGGGTTCACATAGTCTTCGATATGAAGATAATCTGATTTATGAATCCGGATTTAGTCAAACTCTCAGAGAAACCTTTAATCGAGATTCGTCTCGTAACTAAGGTCTTCAGAATCATCGGGATCTCCCACTAATGGGCCGTAGGCTTCAGGGTTTATCTTTGTAACCCATTCCTTGTAGTTTTTATCCACCTCCTCGATAGGAGCCGGTGGTTGAATGGGGCCTACATGAATGACAAGTTTTCCAGGTCGCGGAAAACCTCCTTTAGGCATTAGATCTTTGTTTCCTTCCAAGTATAGAAATAAAATGGGGGTGTTGGATTTTTGAGAAAATATACTTACGCCCTTTTTGAAGCGCTGAATGTATCCGTCTTTTGAACGACTTCCTTCCGGAAAAAGAATCATCCAAATTCTATCTAGCCCCTTGAGTAATTGTAAGCATAGTTTTACAGCTTCACTGGTGCGGTCCTTACGATCAATAGGTACCGCTCCAAGACAATGTTTGGAGAAGAAAGTAAAAATGGGATTTTTAAACCAGTAGTCCTTTGCAGCAGCGATAAACAAATCGCCCCAATACTTAAAAGGAATAGCTGCAGCAATGGATACGGCATCTATATGGCTGGCATGATTGGATATAATGAGAAGGCGGGGGTTTTCCCTATAGATTTTATGAATATCTCCTTTTACTGTGAGTTTAATATAAAACCTAAAGGTCAGTTTTAAAAAAATAGCCCATAGAATTCTAAAAAAATAGCTGGTCAGATCAAACTGTCGAGTAAACAACGGCAGATGTTTCAAATATCCAGGTAAGTTATACCATTGATCGTTATCGTAATCCCATTTCATCATTTGCCTCTAAAAAGGTGATCCTGTTTGTAGATATAAAAACATATAAAAGAAAACGGGAGCAATAAAGATCATTTTATCTAAGCGGTCGACAATATCCCCGCGGCCGATAATAAATATCCCCGAAGGTTTAATTTTTAAATCCCTTCGTACCACAGTAATAATTAGGTTGCCGATGAGTCCAATGATAGAGCAAACCAGTCCTGCTGAGAGCCAGTAAGCCTCCGATCTTACCGGAAGAAGATGTCGCATAGCCCACGCCACTAGAACGGTAAAAAAGATAGAGAAAGCGACCCCTTCGAGGCTGACATAATTGGCAATATTGGTAAAAAACTTTCTTTTTCCAAAGAAGGTGTTGAACAGAATGTTTGAATTTTCTGCGACTTCTGAAAGGACATAGATATAGATAACCATATAAATTCCTTTCTCCAGATCATACATGCGAATGAGATGTAGCAAGGACCACCCAAAAAACATAAAAGCCATAGTTGATAGAGCAATGTATTGAATCATGTGCTTTGGCGAGTTTCTCAGTAGAGGGATAAACCAAAGGCATCCCATAAATATCATAGGAATTAAATTATAGGCCCAGCCATAATCTGCATAGACAATATAGCTAGTCAGAACAAGAAAGAAGTAGGTGATCCAGATAAACCAAGTGCGATGATACATGCCAACCATTTGGAAGAAGATTTTACTGGCAAATATAGAAGCCAAAGTGAGAAAAATTAGGGGCCAGGGTTTAGGGAAAGAGAATAAAACGAAGACAGCAGGAGCGTAAAAAAACCAACTTTTGAAGCTGGCCCAAATGGCTAAATGCTGAGTGCTCCTGTTTTTCAAAAAATAAAAGGGAGTGGACACGAGAGCAATAAAGATCAAAATCACTAATGCCGTCTCTCGGTACATTTCTTGACCCCAAAGAGTATTTTCAATCATTGTTTGCTCCATTCAATATTGTGGTCTTTTATTTTCTTATACAGATTCGATCGAGAAACTTGAAGGACTTCACCGGTCTTGCCTATATCTTGATAAGAATTTAAGCAGTCTTCGATGACCTGCTTCTCGAATTGTTGAACTAGCTGTGTTAATCCTACTGAATAGTTATCCACACTTGATGTGGATTTCGTTAGGAGTTTCCACGTTTTTCCACTGTCAATTAAAGGATCTAGGTCCTTTGCGCGAATAATGGGCAGAGGTGCGCGAGACACCGCTTGATCGATCACTTTTTTCAATTCTCGCACATTCCCGGGCCATCGATGCAATTTAAGAACTTGTAAGGCATCCGGCTCTAAAGTCTTTTGTCTATCGGGGTGTAGGCTTAAAAAGTGATCAACCAGAAATGACATGTCTTCCAATCTCTCTCTTAAAGGCAGAAGTTCTATTTTATGGCCCGAAATTCTCCAAAGGAGGTCATCTCTAAACTCTCCAGAATCAACCATTTTTTGCAGTGAGCAATTGGTCGCGGCTATCACGCGTACATGAACCGTTGTGGTTTGAGTGGATCCCACTTTTTGGATTTCGCCGGATTCAAGAAATCGCAACAGTTTTGCCTGATGATTGGGGTGGAGAGCCTCTATTTCGTCAATGAATAGGGTTCCGCCATGGGCGGCCTCGGCAAATCCTATTTTATTATTGTGAGCACCGGTAAAAGCCCCTTTGGTGTGTCCGAAAAACTCACTATCGAAAAGATGCTCTGGAATGGCGGCGGCATTCACTTTTACGATGGGATGGTGTGGTGTTTGCTCAAAAAACATTTGAGCCACTACCTCTTTTCCCGTTCCTGTTTCTCCTTCAATGAGAATAGGGCCGGGCTCGCTTCTTAGCTCTGCGATAGTTCTACGTAAACTTTGTGAAAAAGGACTTTCACCGATCCAGCCACCGGATTTCCATTGCCCTCTTTGTCTGGCATTCTGCAGTAAAACTAATGCTTCCACTTTTTCGAGAGTCATTAGTACTTCTTTCTCTCGCAGGGGCTTTTCTAGGAAACGGGTAGCGCCGGCCTCGAGACATTTTTCCATAACTTCGCGGCTCTGGTCCCCGCTGATAGCTATGATCTCCATGGTGGGATTTTGCTTATGAAGGTCAGCAATTAGGTCTAGACCTTCAAATTCGTCCAGTTCACCGCTAAGGTGAATGTCAATTAAGGCAGCATGAAAGGATTCATCCTTCGGGATATTGCATTGTTTTGTAATGCCTCGCGCCTTCCATGGGGCTTGAAGCATTAAATCCACTGAGTCGAGTATTATCTGTTCGTCATCTACAACCAACAAATTCAAAGCCGTATCCAAGGGTGTCACCTTCAAATAAAAATAGTCTATAAAGCTAAACGATAACGGTATCTCAAAGGGAGTTCAAGCTCGGCCCTCGGAATTATAGGTTCCCTTTTTTCGACTCATGTAGGCGATGGAGAGGAATTTACAGTGTTCAATTGGGATTCCATTGACTACAATGGGCCTCTCCAAAGGATGTTTCATGAAAACCACGTTTGACCCCCAAAATATTAAAGTTTTGTTACTAGAGAATATCCATACTGTAGCTCGAGAAAGGCTTCTCTCTGAAGGTTTTCAAGTGGAATTGCTGGATCGAGCTTTGGCTGAAGAGGAATTGATAGAAACTCTTAAGTCCTATTCAGTCCTTGGCATACGTTCTAAAACAAAGCTCACAGAGAAAGTGCTAAAGGCCTCACCACATTTGCGGGCAGCGGGATGTTTTAGTGTTGGAATCAATCAGGTAGACATCATTGAGGCTAACCAAACGGCTGTTCCCGTTTTTAATGCTCCCTATTCAAACACTCGAAGTGTTGCAGAGTTAGTTATCGCCGAATGTATATCTCTCTCACGTCAGTTAGTGGAGCGATCTATGAAAGCTCATAGGGGAGAGTGGAGTAAGTCCGCGGTGGGATCTAACGAAGTAAGAAACAAGACGATAGGTATTGTTGGTTATGGTCATATTGGAACACAAGTGAGTGTTTTGGCTGAAGCCATGGGTATGAGGGTGCTTTATTACGATGTCATTAAAAAGCTTCCACTAGGGAATGCTGAATCCGTTGACTCTCTGGCAGATTTGATGAACGTGAGTGACTTTATAACTTTGCATGTGCCCGAAACTCCAGAAACCAAAAATATGATTCGTTCGGAACAGCTGAAGCAGATGAAAAAAGGGAGCTATTTGATTAATGCCAGTAGAGGTACTGTTGTAGATATTGGTGCTCTTAAGGCGGCATTACAAGAGGGGCACTTGGCAGGAGCGGCTATAGATGTTTTTCCTGTGGAGCCAAAAAGTAATGCGGATCAATTCCAATCGGAGTTGCAGAATATTGGTAACGTCATTTTAACACCGCATATTGGTGGTTCTACGGAAGAAGCCCAAGAGGCCATTGGAATGGAAGTCGCTGAAAGTCTCACTCGATTCTTGAAGCTGGGAACAACAACGGGAGCTGTTAATTTCCCACAATTGGAGCTGGGAACCATTAATGACTCTATACGAATATTGAATGTTCACAAAAATATTCCAGGTGTTTTATCTGAAATCAACTCGATGGTTTCCTCTGGTGGAGTGAACATTAAAGCTCAACAGCTTTCTACCGATCCCGAAATTGGATATTTGGCCATTGATGTGGAATCGGGCGATGCCGGTGAGCTGGCGGATTCCATTGCCTCGCTCAAGACCAGTTTAAAAACTTGGGTGGTCTCTTAGTATTAGAGGCCAACTGCCTGTTTTGGGTGAAACACCTCATTTTCTAAATGGTTCAGGGTTGGAATTTCCTGACAGCTTTTCTAATATCATTGAGCTGTAAACTGACAATTTACGATTCATACCGTGTCAAAAGTTCATGTCAAAAAGTCTGACAGTTGCCATAAAGCACTAAAATCATTGCCTTTTGGCTTATGGATGTATGGAACGGACTCTGCATTTGCACTGGTTGTCCTCAACTAAAACATGGAGAACCAGGATATGAAGTCCGCTATATTATTATTATCAAGTCTTTCGCTAATGATTCTTGCTGGATGTGCTAACTCACAATCCATTACTGAGAGTAAAGGCGAGATTAGTCCTAATCGTTGTGAATATAAAGATAAGCGATACGATCGCTGTTCAGGTCACGACTATAAATATGAAGACGATGATATCGAGAGATTCATCACTCGCAATTGTTTTTGGAACCAGGAGAGGGGCCGAATCGTTGAAGGTAAGTGTGAGGAAATAGTAGATACCTATAATCGTGATAATGGTAGAAAAACGGATTCTAAAAGAAAGACCTCTGACATATTTAAAAGGGAAAAAGGTAGAACCTGCTTAAGTCGACATGAAAATGGAATTCTTGAGTTTTGCCATAATGGTAAGTCTTTTGCGCACGATCGCCCCAATGGCAATCGTTTGCCACGCCGATTAGGACCTGGTGGCGAGTGTAAATCGAGAGGCGATTTTCAAACTTGTCGAAACGGGGCTTTCTATAGTGCTCGTCATAATCAACTTAAAGATATTAAGCTTTCAGATGCTATCATCAAAAAATATTTGTCTAAAGGGTCAGAAGCTTTGCGCCCTATAGATGGCGATCAAATTGAAATCACAGGTGCCTTTGTAACTAACAACGGTAGTGATGCAAGTATTGAAGATGTTCTAAGTGAAACTTTTGAATACGACTTTAATGCAATAACAGGTGTGTTGGAAATTGCTGAAAATGGTATGGGAAAAAGCCATTGTGATACAATGAACACATCAAAAGGCTGTCTAGAGCCGGGATCTATGACCATTGGAGTTCCAAGAGATGTCTTTGATGTCATTCAAGAAGGAATTGATCTTGGCGGCGGTGGCGGCGATGGCCTAAAGCCTGATGGTGTTCCCGGTGAAGATGGCGAATTGGATGATTTAGAAGAAGAAGAAAGAAAAAAATGTATGAGGGGTTTGGTCTCAGCACATTGTTTGATTTATATTCCAAATGCTGTCGTTGACCGCTTCAAGGATGTTGATCCAAAAAAGATCACCATTCCTGTTCCCGGTAAATTGATTCCTGAAGACGATAAACTAAAAGGAATAGATGAAGAGGGTGTAGTTAAGGTACACCCTGATGAATTGATGAGTTAAATCACTTTCCCTGGATTCATAATTCCATTGGGATCAAAAATAGCCTTCAGGTTTCGCATTAAACCGATCTCCTGAGGGCTTTTTGTTAAGCTAAGATAAGGCTTTTTTGTTACTCCCACGCCATGTTCGGCACTCACACTACCTTCAAATTTTTTGATCATTCCAAACAAATGCTCATTTACAGTCTTACAGCTTTCCATAAACTGTTCCGTTGAGAGCTCCTTGGGCTTCAGTACGTTGATATGCAGATTTCCATCGCCAATATGTCCAAACCAAACCACGTCAAAGTTTGGATATTCAGTACTCAAAATTTGATCTGTTTCCTGAAGAAACTCAGGCACCTTTGAGACGCGAACACTCACGTCGTTTTTATAGGGTTCATAGGCACTGGTGGCTTCACTAATATCTTCTCTCAGGCGCCAGAAATCCTTGGCTTGGGTAGGGCTTTGGCTTACAGCTCCATCTTCCACCCAACCATTCTCAAAGCATTTTTCAAACAGCGTCATAGCCTGTTCGCTATCTCCCTCATTCTCGATTTCTAGCTCAATCAAGACATAGTAATTTGTTGGGGAGTCAAAAGGTCTCTGCAAATCGGTGGACTTCAAAACATACTGTAATGCCAACTCTGTGAACATTTCAAAGGCTAAGACTTCACGGGATTGAGTGTATGTTTTATAGATTTCCATTACAGAACTGAGTTCGGAAACTCCTAAAACAAAAACTTGCGATTCTTTTGGGGGGCGCGTGAGTTTCATCGTACATTCCGTGATAAAGCCCAGGATTCCCTCACTGCCAATAAAAAGGTGACGAAAATCCAATCCTGTCGCATTTTTAACTAAATTTTTATTGAGCTCTAAAACTTCCCCTGTGCCGGTAACCACTTTAAGAGAAGTCACCCAGTTCCGCGTCAGGCCATAGCGAATCACCTTAATTCCGCCAGCGTTGGTAGCGATATTTCCACCAATCTGACTGGAGCCGCGGGCGGCGAAATCTACGGGATAGAGTAGGTTTTTATCTTTAGCATATTCCTGCAGAGTCTCAGTGATGACACCCGCTTCACATCGCACGGTTTGATCCACAGGATCAAACTCTAAAATGTTATTCATCTTCTCAAAAGAAACCACAACTTCATTTTGGATGGCCGTCGCGGCACCACTGAGGCCTGTTCTTCCTCCCGAGGGGACCAGACCCACTTTATTTTTGTTGGCCCATAAAACAAGTTTTTGCACCTCTTCTGTACTCTTTGGGAAAACAATGGCCGTCGCATTCACATCTAGGTGTTTTGTCCAGTCTCTGCCATAAGTATCGAGAGATTCTGAGTCGGTTAGAACTCGGTCGCTAGAAAATATATTTTTTAGATCATCAAGCATGTTGGGAGTCTCCTGTAGAATTAGGAAATAGCTGAAAACCTCCAAAAGGTCACGCTAAAGCACGGAGTTCCGCCAGATTTGGATCTTCTTCAAATTCGTAGCCCTTATTATCTAATTCTTTCTCATAGATCGATTTGAGGAGTCTCAGAGCTAATTGGGAGGCTTCTAATCCCTTTTCTTCAGATTGTATAATGAGTTTTTCGGTGAGTTCACCCACTATGCTAATGGCGGGAAACCCATAAGTCTTTCCGTTGCCCTTAAATTTGTGAAAATGCTCTCTGAGTACGGCTGTGTCGCGGGCTTCTACAGCGATTTGAATGGCCTCGAGTTTTCCTTGTAAACCTTTGATATAATCATTTTTGAGTTCGGCCAACATTTTCTGGTATTCAGGACTGTCGTGATTCATGCTACTTCCTCTTTGTCTTCTTTAGGCATTTTTTTCGACCAATTAGGTAATGTGAAGTAGAACTCACTTCCATTTCCAGGTTTAGACTCCACGCCGATGACTCCATTGTGTTCTTCGACAAAGGCTTTTGCAATGGCAAGTCCCAAGCCTGTGCCTTTTACAAGGGGATTATCTTTACCGGTGGCTTGTCTAAATTTCTCAAAAATTAATTTTTGATCTTCCGGTGCAATACCAACCCCTTCGTCTTTAATTGAAATTTTTAACTGACCGTTGTTTGTAAACGACATTCCCACGAACACATTTCCGTCATCGGGGGAGTACTTAACGGCGTTGGAAATAAGATTGGTGAGAACTTGTTGGATACGATCTTGATCAACGGGTGCATAGATGTCGTTTAAATCCACTTTCACAAGATGAACATTTGCAGCTTTGGCCAGGCCATCTAGGCTTTCTAGGGTCATTATAATTACGTGTTTTATATTCATCCAGCTTGGATCAAAGTTGAGCATTCGGGCTTCTATTTTTGAGAGGTCCAAAATATCATTAATGAGTCGAATCAATCGGTCGGTTTCTGCTTCCGCAATATTCAGTAGATTTAAGCTGGCATCATTTAGGTTTTCGGTCACACCCGACTGAAGGAGACCCAATGATCCTTTGATGGATGTCATTGGAGTTCGAAGTTCATGACTGGCAATGCTCAAGAATTCAGATTTAGCATTGTCTAGGGCTTGTAATTCATCCATCTGAGTCAAAACTTTTTGAGCCATTGAATTGAATGAGTTTTGTAGCTCACCAATTTCGTTATCTGGCGGCACAGAAAAGTGATAGGTGTATTTATCAACCAGAAAGTCTTTCATCTTTTTAGAAATACGTTTTATAGGATAGAAAACAGATTTTCTTAGGTAAATAAACGCCCATAAATAGAGAGTTATAAAAAGTGTAATGGAGATAACGGTGTAGTACTCGACATTCTTCTTCAAGACATCTAAGTTTTTATAACTGACTCTTTTAAACTCAGCTTCAACGTTTTCAAAATAGCGAATGGATTTGTTTATGCGCCCTTGAGATCCTCGGTTGATCGCGGTGATAATGTCGCTCACCGCAAGAGCCCTTGCTTCAGGTTGCATCGATGGGCGGAGAGCTTTTAATTCTCGGCGAGCTCTTTTAACGGAGCGTCCTTTTTTTATTTTGGCAATATTCTCTTCAACTTTGTAGCCCAGTCCAAGTTGAGTGTGAACATCGGATTGGTTTTTATAGTTTTTAAATGCTGTATAGCCCAGAGACGCAATCGCGGCACCAAAAAGTAAGTACGCAATAGTAAGACGGCTCTGAATAGTCTTCATGCTTGATGCTTCTCCATCAGTTGATTGATTCTTTCCACTAGGCTGCCAGGGTCAAATGGCTTTGCTATGTGGCCAATCCCGTGAGTGAGAAAGGCTTCTAAGTCTTCCACTTGAGATTTTGCGCTGAGAAAAATCACAGGTTTTGGGTCGGAAACAGAGGTTTGATACTCTTGGCAAACAGAAAGGCCGTTCATTTTAGGCATCATTTCATCCAAGAGGAGCAGATCCACTTCAGTGTTCAATGCCATCTCGAGGGCTTCTTCACCATTAATAGCGTGAATCACTTCATGGCCACCGAGCTTTTCTAAAGTCATTTTTGCGATTTGCGCGATGTTGGGATCGTCTTCAGCAAGTAGAATTTTCATATTGAACTCCTTCATCTATATATCGGACAAACAATAGATGAGGTGTTCGGACTTTGGTTGGGATTGATCACATAAAGTTTTGAAATGTCTTAAGAATTGGTGGTGGCAACTAGATCAAAGAAGGGTGATTTTCACCAATCAGGATTTGTTGATTTGCATGATGTAGTAACCCGGACAAAAACCAAAGCTTCCGGTCACTAAGAAGTATATGCCAATGAATCCCCACCATGGGCCACCAGCTATGGCCCAAGTGAGGAGAGCAACTCCAAACATCCATCGCAAAATACGATCCAACCATCTTAAATTTTGTCGCATCTATTTTCCTAAAGATTGTTTCAACTCACCAGACTCGTACATTTCCATCATTATGTCACTGCCACCAACGAGCTCATCATTAACATAGAGTTGAGGGATTGTAGGCCAGTTTCCATACTCTTTAATGCCCTGACGAATCTCTTCATCCTCAAGAACATTGATTGAGTGAAAGTCTGCACCAACTTCTTTTAAAATGGCGACAGCCTTGGCGCTGAATCCACACATCGGGAAAGTGGGGTCACCTTTCATAAAAAGTACGACTTTGTTGTTAGAAAGAATATCTTTGATTCTGTTTTGAGTGTCTGACATTAGTTTCTCCGTGGGGTTTCAGGGATTAAATATTATTTTTCAATCGCTTTAATGGTGAGAGCGTGGACCTCTCCGGTCTTTAACTCCTCAGCAAATACATCCATAACGGATCTTTGCCTTTGGATTCGACTTTGTTCTTTAAATTGAGTGCTGGCAATTCTTACTTCCCAGTGATCTTCCGTTCCTGTGAGGTCATTTACGATCAAATCACAGTCCGGATAGGCCTCTTTTAAGCGCTGTTCCATCTGATCTTGGGTCATTTTTACCTCCGGGGAGAAAGGGGTTGAGAAATATTGACTAGCCATGTTATTTACCACATGTGAACTACGAGTACTACCAGACCGCTCCGGAACCTCACAAGAAAAAAGAGAAGGCCCGAGCTCGAGAATTACGCAAATCCCAATGGTGGCGGCAACAGCTGTCCTTAGGGGTTTGCTATTATTGTGAGCAAAAGTTTGATGTAAGCGAACTGACAATGGATCACAAAACCCCTATTGCCCGGGGTGGTCGCACCACAAAGGGGAATGTCGTGGTCTGTTGTAAAAGCTGTAACACTGAAAAGCGCCACCTGACACCGGCCGAATGGATCCTCCAATCGGACCAAAAATAGATCTCAATAGAAATTATTGAAGGCCAAGCTTTCCGCAAAATCGAGGAAAGCCTTGATATCAATAAGGAAACTCTGAATAATTAAACCTTAGTCGTGCTAGGGAAAGGACAAGTGCATCGTGGCAAGCAAGATAAAAACCAGTAGTACCGCCGAGTATTTTGCCAAGAATTTGCAGCAGGTGGGGTTTTCATCTCCAACTAAAGCAGTTCTCACAACACTTAAGGAAACAGTGGATAACTCCTTGGATGCCTGCGAGGAGCATGGAATCCAACCGGAACTGTCTATTGAAATAAAGAAGGCCGGAAAGGGCGGAGCTCGCAATACTGATTTAATTGAAATCACTGTAGAGGATAATGGCCCTGGTCTCGAGGAAGCCATGTTGCCTAAGGTATTTGGTGAATATTTGGCCTCATCTAAGTTTGGGCGAGGGCAGTGCTCTCGTGGACAACAGGGGATCGGAATTTCAGCCGCCACCACTTGGGCTCAATTGACCAATGCCACGGGTGTGAAGGTGATGAGTAAAACCTCTCGAATGCGAAAAGCAATTCAGGCCGTTATTGATGTGGATATTAAAAAGAATAAGGGTGTTGTTAAAAAGCGAGAGTCTAAAGATTGGGATAAAGAGCATGGGCTAAAAGTCACTTTTAGGATCGATGGTCGGGTGCAACTCAATGGTGATGGTGGATTGCTTACATATCTTGAAGGTACCACTCTAGTGAATCCTCACTTAGCTTTGAAGTACAAATTGCTAGATAAAGATTGGGTGGACGTGGATCGTGTGAGTGATGACGTCCCACGTGTACCAAAGCCGACTTTGCCTCATCCGCATACGATGAAATTGGGTGAATTCATGACCCACGCACTTCTATATAGTAATTTGTCTTTGAGTAAGTTTTTAAAAACCGGCTTTTCTCGTGTAACAGATAATACAATAAAAGATTTTACTAAACATGGATTGCCGAAATCATTGTTGCCGAAAGCGGTTGGCAAACTCGCTGAGTCTGATTTTAAAAAGGCTTTTCAGTCGATTCAAGAAACAGATTTGGCAAACCCCTCCACTCGATCTGTATTGACAGTTGGAGAGGAATCATTGGCTAAAAGTATTTTAAGATTGGGAGAAGTGGACTTTTTCTCGGTCAACACGCGCAAACCTAAAATTTGCGATTTTAAGCCGGTGGTTGTAGAGGTTGCCGTGGCTCGTTTTAAAGACCGAGGGGCTAAGGCAGAAGAACAGCAAGCTCAACTCTTACGTTTTGCCAACCGAGTTCCTTTGCAGTTTGATAAATCAGCTTGTGCGATCACGCATGCGGTGGAATCGGTAAATTGGAGGTCTTATGGCCTACAACAGTCTAGAAATTCAATTCCGGCAGGACCTTATGTGATTGCGGTCGCTGTGACTTCGCCTTTCATCAAATTTAAAAATGCCTCGAAAGAAACTATCGATGCCAGTGAAGAGCTGGTGGATGAGATTCGACGGGCGGTAATGCAAGCTGGGCAGAAGCTCAGTCGCCACCTGAAACGTGAGCATAAAGCTGCGGATCTAGAGAGAAAACTTCAACACATTGAGAAGTTCGGTCCTATCCTGGTTGATGGACTTTGTCGTATTACTGGAGCCGGGAAACAGCGTAAAGAAAAGGCTGAAGAGGGGCTTAAAAAGATTCTTGGTAGGGATACTAAAGCGGCAGAAGAAGACCTGCAGGTGGCGGAAGAGCGATTAGCGGTTCATAAAGCCCGTCAAAAGCAAATGATTGGTATTGAAGGGGAATCTGAAGAAACACCTCAGACAGAAGCTGATGTTAGTACCAAAAAGAAGGTTGCTAAGAAGGCTGCAAAAAAGAAAGTGGCCAAGAAAAAAGTAGTTAAAAAGAAAACGAGTAAGAAGAAGGTAGCAACAAAGAAAGCTGCAAAAAAGAAGGTCGTTAAAAAGAAGGCCTCCAAAACCGCACGAAATAAGAAGTAGGGAGTTGAAATATGGCTTTAATGAAGGTGAGAGAGTCCAACAGAAATATTCCTAAAGATGCAAAAGAGCTTTGCGACCGCATGCTTCGAGATTTGGAGAAAGGTAAAAAGCCTTTACTCGAGGCCATTAAGTGTAGTCTCGATAATTCCTTTTACAATCCCAAGGTTGGCTATTTAACCCCAGGTAAAAAGACTGTTAAGACCGAGCTCAATGTTTCGTCGGTTCAAAAGTTAGCTCGAACCGTTTTTATGCTGGAGATTTTGTTAAACAATATAAAAACAGGCGCTGTAAACACCAAGCGTGAATTGTATTATATGGCAAAAGGTTTGGTGAAAAGTGATAGGGGATTTAAAGCCTTAGATTTTGAAGAGCAGACAGAGTCCGATGCCGTCGTTGAGTTTATCTGCGATATGATGCAGGTCTATCGTGAAGAAATGAACTGTTTCGCCAATGATCGTGGTGGGCAAACCTACTCACAGTGTTTAAGTGTCACGGAAACTCTATTGGATGGATCCAAAACATCTGTAGATTTGGCCAATTTAGGAACGGCACCATTTCAGCCTAAAAACCGTCCTCAAAGTCTAAAGTTAAAAGCCACTAAAAAAATAAAGTTTTGTCTAGTGGTTGAATCGGAAGGTACAGCGAACACATTAGTTGCCAATGGAATGACTCGCAGAAATAACTGTATTGTTATGGGTGCCGGGGGTGTTCCAAGTAATGCTGTTCGGGCTTGGTGTAAGACGATTTCGGATCAATTGAGTGTGCCAATATTTTTCTTTGGAGATCTGGATGCGTACACACTTCAGAATATTTACCGTACGCTTAAAGCTGGTTCTGCTGCGAGTTTGATTCGAAATTCTGACTTTTCTGCGCCTGAAGTACGATTTTTAGGGATTTTGCCTGAGGATGTTAGAAAATATGATCTTCATTGTTATAGTGTTAATGATAAGAACGCCAGTGAAGCACGGTCTCTAAAAAAGGCAAAGGATGCATTGGAAAACGACCCTTTCTTTCGAGATAAGAAAAATAAGGACGTATCTGCCATTTTAAAATGGTTAATCAAAGAGAAGATTCGTTGTGAACAACAGGCTCTCTTTTCAGTAGATCCAAAAGATCCACATAAAACGGAAAAAATCATTTTAGATAAAATTAAAACGGGAAGTTACGTTTAAATTAAAGCGAGCGGACATACTTTTCAGATGATAAGATTCTTATTCTGCACTAAATCCCAAAAGTATGTCCGTATCCTATTGATACATGAGTGTTAAGAATGCCTAAGTATTTGCTTAAGGCGATTCGTTTTATATTGAACCAAATTTATCAAGATTTCTTCCTAAAATCCTCATAACCCCCTGATATTTTCAAAGTATGCCATACTAACACCGATGGTACGTATGTTAAGAAGGTGTGTAGATTTGGTTAAGCTGATTCTCGGTCTATTTATAGCGTTACTTGTTGGTTGTGGAGACCAGCCGAAAGTTGATGAGGATCCCATTGAGGATCCAGGCTCATTAGATCCCATACTTGAAGCCGTTCTATCTGCCACCCCATCCACATTGAATTTTGGAAACGTTGTAGTTGGTTCTAGTCAAAATCAAACAATCACAATTGTAAATTCAGGGAATGGTTCAGCCTCAGACATTTTTGGAAACCCGCTTCCCAACAGTATCAAGTATGCGGGAGGTGCTTTTCCTGGTAGTGCAGGAACATGTGGGGCAACTCTTTCTGCTGGCAACTCTTGTACTTTAGATGTGGTTTTTTCTCCAGTTTCAACCGGAGCAGCTAATGAAACACTGACTTTGGTTTTTAATGAAGGGTCTGGTACCAATTCTGTGAACATTGATCTTTCAGGAATGGGTGTTGCAACTGCAGCATTAAGTTTCGTAGAGGGTTCGAATTTAGATTTTGGTTCGGTGACTTTAGGAACCTCCGCAGAGTTGACTCTTAATGTGTTGAACTCTTCAGTGACTTCCGCGACGGCTATGGATGGAGCCATTCTTTCAAGCGAGTTTTCTTACAAAGGTGGAGCTTATCCAGGAACGGGTGGAGACTGTGGCGTTTCCCTTGCGGGAGGATCCTCTTGCTCTATCGTTCTTGAGTTTTCTCCTACAGCCGACAACAGTTTTAGTGAAGATTATTCCCTTTCATTTGATGACGGCTCAGGATTACAGTCCCTTGCAATGAGTTTAGAAGGTACAGGAGTCTTACCAGCGGCACCAATTATTACTGGTGTGGCCGATGATTCGATGGCTACAACTTCAAAGACCTGGTCTTGGGGGTGCGATCAAACCTGTGAATACAGATATGCAATCAACACTAGTTCAACGCATACTTTTTCTTCAGAGGCCTATAGCGGTGTTAGTAGTGCCACACAGCCCACAGGGGATTCGACTTACTATCTTCATGTTCAGGCACGCAGTCTGCCGTACTTGGTTGAATCAGATGTTATAACTGTTTCAGCAGTTTTGGATAATACAGCACCCACGGACCCGGTGATCATTAGCTTTGAGAATGACGCTACGGAAGAGCTAGCCGCAACAATGAATTTTACCGATTCGACGGATAGCTCTTTAAGTCACTACATGTTGGCTGTTGGAACACTTGGTACTGCAGATAATATTGTACCATTTACTAACGTGGGACTTTCTAATCCGTTGCAGTTTGATGCTGGATCTTATGTTTTCGCTAATGGTACTGAATATTATACGAGTATTTATGCCGTTGATGTGGCTGGAAACGTTAGTTCAACGGTTACATCAGTGGATAATTGGCAGCCCCCAGGGCCGCCAGAGGCGATTTCAAACCTTGGGGTTTCCAGTGCGGGACCCTTTGAATTAACCATTGGATGGACAGCTCCTTTCAATAATCATCGGGCAATTACGGACTACCTTGTTGAGTATAGAGCCAAGGGGGAGACCGATTGGTTGGTGTTTAATGATGGTGTGAATAGCGATACTGTAGTGACTGTGGACGGATTACTAGAGCAAACCATCTATGAGTTTAGAGTGACTGCCTACAATGGGTCTCAGGCTCCTGCTAGTAATATCGCAGAAGGTGAAACCACAATTGATGATCCATTTTTTGATCCCACTCAATATAAGGCGATGAACTTAGGGGGAGCCACCCAAAGCGCGATTGTTAATATTGGAGAGGAAGAGGCTGCTAGTATCGATATTGAGCGAAATGGAGAGATTATTAATCTTGGGGTCAATGTACCTGCTGGTGGAGTGATTAATTTTGATAGCGAACAATATGACATTGCTATTTCGGACCAGCCTTTGTTTGTGGCCGGTCGACGTGGAAATAGTGGTGCTGGAGATAATTTTAAGGGGAACATAGTATGGAACACTCCTGACTGGGCGGGAAAGACATTTGTGTTTAACGGTACAAGAGATAATCCCCATGAAATCAGTTTTTATTCTTTTGAGGATGGGAATACGATCAAATTCTATAAAGGCAACACTGAAATCCAAAGCTATACTATCGAGGCAGGAGAGGCTGACACCTATTCGCTTGCAGACAATGGAGGATTTAGAATTGAGAGTACGGGACTCATGGTGGCTTTTTTCGTTTCCAGTAATGGTGGGAGAGCTGTTGACCCAAAACCATTGTTGCCCGCGAGCTCGGATATTCTTGGTATTCCTTCAAGATCCGCCTATTTAGCGACTCAGTTTGACTCTACGTCTTACAATTTTTATAGGTCTGACTCTTCCACTGGGTCCGGAACGGCCAATGCGAATCAAGCTAAGAATATTGCTGGGGCAGGAACTGTTGGGTATTACCAAGAGCATTCTTTGCGGATTATATCTACGGACGTATCCATGCCGGTTGTGGCAAATAGTAATGCGGATGCGAACGGGTATTGTAGTGCTCCATTTATTCCTGTGGGAATGATGAAGAAAAAGTATGGATTAAATGTTCAAGCGGAATGGATCGCCTTTGCATCATTAGAGGGAGGAGATATTACAGTGATCGCACCTGATGGTACTGAAACGACTCATGCTATGGTTCAGTCCGGATCAAACCCATATGCTCCTTTTAAGCTTAGATTCACTAATTTACCTGCGGGTACACGGTTTAAAGCAGATTTTCGATTTGCCGGTTGGTACGAGCCAAAAACAGACAGCTACGGTGCCGACAATGATGAAACCATAATGTTTGGAGCTGATTGAGCCATCTCCATATGCCTGACTCGAAAAACTCTAGATCTATTTTATATTGGAAAAGTGTCACTAAGGATTCACTGCGAATCAATACTTCACAGTGAACATAGTTTGGAGCTGTTCAAAATCAGTGGTAGGGGAGGCATCGCCCTGAGCGATGTATCGTTCACCTTTAAAATAATTAAACTGTAAGGTGGTATTGTCAGTGGTTTGATAGCCAATTCCAAATACTGTGCCTCGGTTGTCAGTGCCTCCACCCATAAATGCACCTTCTGAAAAAAGATCTAAAAAAGCATCTTTACCCACCTCTTTATAGGCGGCAAAAAATTGCCACTCATAGTTGTTGGCCAGGTCCCCATATTTAACTCCGGCTTCGTGGGCCGTCGAATTTTCTCTTAAAATGGAATTATGGGCGTAATCACCATACACTAAAAGAGGCAGCGGGAGTCCAAAGTAAGTGATATCGATGCCTCCACCCACAATATTGTAGTCCACAACGTAAGCGTCACCACTTTGGGTGTTGGTCCCTATGTTTCCATAGACCGGGCGGGAATCTAAGTCGAGATATTGTAAGCCTTCGGCATTGAGGGTGTATTTAAAGGTTTTGAAGTCCTGGCTAAAGGTGGCTTGCAAGCCATAGAGCACGGGAAAGGTAGATTCATCAGTGGTAGTATCCAGAAGGTAGTTGATAGCTGTCCATTTTAATTCAGATTGTTCCCCAATCTTTATTCTATAACTGATAGCGAAGCCTTCAGGGTTGTAGTCGTTATCCCACTGAAGTTGGCTTGCTCCCGGTTTATGTAGAGCATTTTTAAATTTCCCTGCAGTGACTGCCCAGTGGGCATTGGGCTGCCACTGGATTGAGGCTCGATCCAATCCAAAACTCTTTGTTCCTAGGTCGCCATCTTTTCCAAGAGGTTGCTCAATATTACTTGCAGCCCCTAGTCCGGTGGAAAACCTTACATGAACCAGGAAGTCGTCATCCGGTTGCATGTCTAAACTGAGTCGTGCGCGTAGAGAATTCGAATTACTGATGTAGTTAGAAACGGAGGCGTCATCCCTGGCTTGGAAACGATAACGGATATCAAAATTCCAATCCATCAGAGGTTTATTTAAAATTGGACTAGGGCTCGGAATCAACACAGTACTTGTCAGGGGTTGAGCCAGTGAGGGGATGCAGAAGATAACACCGATCAAAGTGATAAGCGTATTCAAGTAGACCATCTGTTGGATCCTTTCTTGCCGAGTCGAAGGTCTATTAACTCATATCTCTGCCCTTCCAACAACAGACAGCGTTTCTGTATGTAATGCATAAAGCTAGCCGTTGTTTATGCCGCCCCTTTCCATTAAGTTCTAAGCTTAAATGCAAAGCAAATTTTAGGGAGAATTAATGGCAAAAATCGAGACCACGCCAGAGTTAGTGGAAAAGACCTATCAGTCCACAAGAGAAAATTTAAAAGTCATTCGGGAGCGATTGAATCGCCCTTTGACCTTGGCTGAAAAAATTGTTTATGGGCATCTTGTTGATGCAAAAAATCAAGACCTCACTCGCGGTAAGAGCTTTCTTCAATTAAACCCTGACCGAGTGGCCATGCAGGATGCAACTGCACAAATGGCTTTGCTTCAATTTATGTTGGCGGGCAAAGAAGAAGCCGCAGTTCCTTCAACGGTACACTGTGATCACCTGATTCGTGCTCACGAGGGCATGACTGAGGACATGAAAGTGGCTATGGCCGAAAACAATGAAGTTTTTGATTTTCTTGAAAGTGTGTCAAGTCGATATGGAATCGGTTTCTGGAAGCCTGGAGCTGGGATCATTCATCAGGTGGTTTTAGAGAACTATGCATTTCCGGGCGGCATGATGATCGGTACTGATTCCCACACTCCAAACGCAGGGGGTTTGGGGATGGTTGCTGTGGGTGTTGGTGGAGCCGATGCTTCGGACGTCATGGCGGGATTGGCCTGGGAAGTAAAAAATCCAAAGATTGTTGGTGTTCATTTGAAAGGTAAAATGTCCGGTTGGACGAGTGCCAAAGATGTCATTTTGAAATTATGTGGAATCATGACGGTAAAAGGTGGAACTAACAAAATCGTTGAGTATTTTGGTGAAGGCTGCGAGTCCATATCTTGTACGGGTAAAGGCACAATCACAAATATGGGTGCTGAATTGGGTGCGACTTGTTCTGTATTCCCTTATGACAGCCGTATGAAAACTTATCTTGGAATCACACATCGAGAAGCTTTAGCTGCAGTGGCAGACAAAAACTTAGATCTTCTCACTGCAGATGAAGAGGTAATAAAAAATCCTAGTGAGTACTATGATGAAGTGATTGAAATTGATTTAAGTGCATTGGAACCACACATTGTTGGACCTCACTCTCCGGATGCGGCTCGACCTCTTAGTGCTATGAGAGAAGCGTGTGAAAAAGAGGGCTGGCCAACAAAATTGTCTGCAGCACTCATTGGCTCATGTACAAACTCTTCTTACGAAGATATTGGTCGCGCTACACATGTAGCAAAGCAGGCCTTAGACAATGGCATTAAAATGCCACAACATTTCTTAGTTTCCCCAGGTTCTTCGCAAATCAAAAAGACCATTGAGCGTGACGGGCAAATGGAAACTCTAAATGAAGTGGGCGCAACGGTGTTATCTAATGCTTGTGGTCCTTGTATTGGGCAGTGGCGTAGAGATGATATTGAAAAAGGAGATAAGAACACAATCGTAAGTTCCTTTAACCGTAACTTTCGTGCTCGAAACGATGCCAACCCAGAAACTCTATCCTTTATCACGAGCCCAGAGATCGTAATGGCGTTGGGAGTGTCTGGAAGAATCGATTTTGACCCTCAAAGGGATGAAATTGAAGGGCCTAATGGTAAATTTAAACTTCAAGCTCCTGAGGCTCCAGAGCTTCCAGCCAATGGATTCTTAGCTGACCCGGAAGCTTATAAAAAACCAGAAGGTTCTGGCGTAGATGTAAAAGTAGCTTCTGACAGTGAACGCTTACAGTTACTAGAACCTTTTGCTGCCTGGGACGGAAAAGACCTCGAAGGAGCTTATGTCCTTTGCAAGGCGTCTGGTAAATGTACAACGGATCATATCTCGCCTGCGGGACCTTGGTTGAAGTACAGGGGGCATTTGGATAATATTTCCAACAACATGTTGCTTGGTGCGAACAATGCTTTTACTAGCGAAATCGGTAGAGGGAATGACCTGGAGTCAGGTGAGTCCGGTAAGGAGTTCGCTCAAATCGCTAGAAACTATAAATCTAAAAATATTCCATGGGTTATTTTTGGTGACGATAACTACGGTGAAGGTAGTAGCCGTGAACACGCGGCCATGTGTCCAAGGTTTCTTGGTGCACGGGCAGTTATCGTTAAAAGCTTTGCTCGAATCCATGAAACGAACCTTAAAAAACAAGGTGTGCTGGGGCTGACGTTTGTTAATCCAGCGGATTATGACAAGGTTCAAGAAAAAGACAAAGTAGCAATACGTGGATTAGATGGATTTGCTCCGGGTAAAAACCTAACTCTTGAACTCACGCATGAAGATGGTTCCACAGATAGTTTTGAAGTGGCTCATAGTTTCAATGCGGAACAAATTGAATGGTTTAAAGCGGGTTCAGCATTGAATAAATTAAGAGCCCAGTGAATTAAGGTTATCTAGTTTTAGTAAAAAAAAGGCGTCTTAAAGACGCCTTTTTTTGTTCCATTTGCCTAAAATGCTTTACCGGCTGAATACAATACCCAAAATTGTGTTGGCTGAATGGCCCATCGATACATAAACTTTTATGAGGTCTTCACATCCACCGCGCTCGCGCAATTCGTCCGTAGATTGAGGCAATGGCTGATGACCTTTTTCAATACGAGAGGCTTGTCTTTCTCTTGCATTACTAACGGCTTCACGCACCTGGTAGGGATAGTAAGATTCACATGCCGTGTATAGCTCCTGCTCGTCTTCATTCAGATCTTGTACTTTTTTAAATTCATTAGGGTAGGGTTCTTGCTCATTACTTTGAATTACTCTTACGCCATTAGTATCCACTTCAAGGGAGGCAAAGCTCATAGAGGCTGAAAACAATAGGGACAACAAAATTATAACTCTCATTCAAATGCTCCTCAATTTCCGTCGGGCTGAGAATAACACAAGGCTATTCATTCACCTATATTGAGCCCCGCTGATTATGATGGGATTATAAAATATCTAGAATCCGGCTCCAAATTGGGTTCTGTTCTAATTTCTAATTTAAAGTCATGCAGGAATGCCTAATTTCGAATACTCATTAGACAGTTCAGGTAAATCTTTCACTGGAGCCTTCAATTTTGGGCATGGGCAATGGGGACTGTAGGGCAGCGGTTAAAAATAGAAACGATAGATGATTGAATCCATAGCAAAGGAAATGATTTAGGTAAGATTTATAATGTATTTAGCGAAGTCAAAGTGCGCTCTATTCGGCTTTTCTCGTCACCGGGAAGTAATATTCAGTAACGTATTCGTCGTTGGGGCCTGATATGTAAATTTCTAGGACAAATTCATACTTTGGAAGGCCTTGATTTAAAATCCATTGGTCAGCTTTTGGGTAGACTTTGAGAGGTCCTGCAGCTGGAGAACCATCAAAACTTAATTTTAAAAAGGGAGCGGGGCCTACGGTTTCAAATTTTAAGCCCTCGGGTAGGTCTTTCACTTCAGTTTCCACGATACAGCCAATTTTTGCTCGAAGGCGGTCGGCATCCACTTCGTCAGGATCGTCAAGATAAACACCATAAGTCTTAGAACAAGAGTTCCCTAGGTTTTTAACGGCCAGTTCCACCTCCTCAAAAAGAGGAAGGACTTTATGGTAGGGTCCAACATAATCTTTATATACGCCATTGAAGGTAACTTCTTGAGTTCCTTCGATGACAGCATCTTTAAAAAAACCAATGTTATATAAAATGGTTCCAACTACAAAAATAAGGAAAAAGCCAAAGCCTAGAATTATATAACGAACGGGATTATTCATGAGATTTCCACTTAATGGAACAACCCATTGATGAAATCTGTTCCTTTGGCGCAGGTTCATCTTTAAGAAGACTTTCGATGGCGTTTTTTAAGTCCTCAGTTTTAACGGTATTTGGGTCTTTCCATGAATCATCTAATCGACCTCTATAGTAAAGGTTCTTCTTGCTTCCTTTTCCTTGAAAAAGAAATAAATCTGGAGTGCAAACCGCACCAAAGGCTCGAGCTATGTCTTGAGTCTCATCGTAAATGTATTCAAAAGGATAATTAAGTTCTTCCCATCGCGCCTTTATGTTTGCAAAAGAGTCTTCTTCATAGTCCGCAGCATCATTACTACATACTGCAATTACACCTAAGTCAGAACTTTTGAAAACTCGTCCAATATCAATCAGTCGATTCTCTATGGCCTTCACATAAGGACAGTGATTGCATATAAACATTACGAGTAAGCCTTTGCACGTCTCAAAGTCGGTGGCAGTGATAGTCTTTCCAGACACTGCAGTTCCAGAAAATTCAGGCAATAGTGAATCATTTTCTGCGGGGGGAGTGTAAGTGAGAGCCATGATATCCTTTACTGATATTGATATCTAAAGGTCTTGCCATGGAATGGTTTTGTCTTCAAATATAATATCGCCTTTTGGGCTAATATCCATGATTTCGTTTGAATAGTAAGGGCAAGCGGACAAAGCTTTTTTAATCATCATGCGGTCGGCGGTATCTAATTCGGAATCCGTACTTAACTTAACGTATCTTCGCAAATTTTTATAAAGTTCATCTAGAAATTGATTCCATAGATCGACAGTTAAAAACTCTGTTAGATTCTCTAATAGACATGTGGAATCCGTCAGTTCTTTTGGCGCAGATAGGACATTTAAGCCAATTCCAATAACAAGTCTGTGATGGTCACCTTTTTGTATAGACTCAATAAGAATCCCGGCCACCTTTTTATTTTTAATATAAATATCATTGGGAGCTTTAATTGAAAAAGCTACGTTCGGCCAAACTTTTTTCAAGCTATCAAAGACTGAAAGACCGATGAGTGGTGGTGTTATGGGTTGAGGTGGTTTGTGCAAATCAAATGTCCAGCTACAAAAAAGGGCCGAATTTGGGGCTGGAGAAACCCATTGATTTTTGCTCCGGCCTCGTCCATGGGTTTGATGATTCGCTAGTATTAATTTTGGACTTCTATAAAAATCAATATCTAAAGAAAGTGTCTTAGATTGATCATTTGTGCTGCCTATCGTTTCAAAGCTATCATGACTGATATTTTCTTGATCGGCCCAATCACCGGTGGATAGAAAGACGGATTTAAGGGGATTCAATTTGTTTCTCCCAATGAAAGAGTAAGCTCAAGTCAGCGCAATCAGAAGAATGCGTAATGGCTCCAACGCTAATGTAATCCAGACCAAGTTCAGCGACTTTGGGAATTCTATCTAAGGTAATATTACCACTAGCTTCCGTTTTAATGGTGTCAGGAATCATCTCTATGGCGACGGCCATCTCTGTGATGTCCATATTGTCTAACAATATTTGGTCACATTCGGATTCCACGGCACTTCGAACTTCATCTAAGTTGGTGGTTTCAACTGTGATTCTTGTCTCTGGGGAATTCTTTCGAATTCGTTTAACGGCTTGGATGATATCTCCACCAAATAAATGCAGATGGTTTTCTTTCAGCATAGCTGCGTCGCTCAAATTCATTCGATGATTTTGACCACCGCCATGTAATACGGCTTGCTTCTCTAGCGATCTGAGAAGTGGGGTGGTTTTACGTGTATCCAATATCTGAGTGGAAGATTTACCGAGAGCTTTAACAAACAGTTTTGTCGCTGTTGATACACCCGTCAGTCGACCCAGAAAGTTAAGAGCGACTCGCTCAGCGGTAAGAAGCTTAACAAGGTCGCCTTGTATGAGTGCAATCGTCTGTTGAGTTAAAGCCGTTTCACCATCTTGAAAATACCATTTGATCTTTACATCTGGGTCAATGTGAAGCAAACATTGTTCGAATACACTGGTCCCTGAAAGGACGAGGTCTTCCTTGGCTATAAGATGAGCCGAGCCAATGCGTGAACGTATTTCTAAATTGTCAGTGGTGACATCTCCATGAGGAATATCCTCTTGATAGGCATTAGCAATAAGCTCTTTGATGGATTCCATTTTTGTGTCCAATAAATTAATTTTTAACTATTTTGTCGACTTCACGCTGTATGATTTCCCTTGCGACTTCGGGGATGACTTCTTTCAAAACATCTTCCAGAGATTTTTGGCAGGCCTCATAAATAACCTTTTCGATGTCTTCACGGGTCACATTTACCCTCGGTGAGTCGCTCACTTCCCTACGTTTATATCCAGGTATGGGTTCATCATCGATAGGGCTATAGATGTCCGGGTCTGGGACATCTTCAATCTGCAGATCGGTAGTACCGCTTAATGAAACTCCAGAAAAAGTGGGTTCATTTTCCAGGTCAATATCGTCTGTATCCATTGGGCTCGGGAAATCATATTCGCTGGAGTCACCGGACGTGAGGTCGACCCCTTTTTCCTCGGGCTCAGCCTCAGGTAAAACAAACCCTAGAGGCTCTTCTTTGGTTAAATCCTCATCCAACTTAAAACGACTAATGTCCGCAGAAACCCAGTCTTCATTGGTTTCTGTGGATTCGCTAGCGGTTTGTACTGGGCTATCCGATTTTTTACGGATCATTGATACTGCAGTAAATCCAGATTCATCTAAGTCATCGTCGTCTGACTCATGTGAACTCAAACTAATGGGATCAAAACTATCCATGTCCCAAGAATTTGCAGATTCAGAAGGGGATTCCTTTTTTGGAGGTATAGGTGGTGGTTGATCCATATTCGCTTCTCTTTTGGGAGTCGTGTGTTCTGGTGTACCTAAAGAAATCACATTGCTTGAATTTTGATGGCTCGTATTTTCTTCTGAAGTTTTAACCACACTGGAAGGTGATTCCACTTCAGGTTTGGTTTCCGCCTTTTCCTCATCTTTAATTTCTGGAAGAGTGGGGAATGTTAAGTAATCACTCAAGCTCTGCTTTGTGGTTTTGGGTACATGAGTTTTCACTAGTTCTCGCAATGCTTGAACATCAAATGGTTTTTCAATTCTGCCATCGGCAGCGGAGGATTTGAATTTGTCTTCATCTAAATCCATAAAGCCACTCCACATGAGTACTACGGGTAGCTCACTTGTGGAATTATTGGATTTAAGCTCAGTGCAGACTTCATATCCGTTTTGCTTTTGCAAAAGCACATCAGCAAAAACTATATCTGGGCGAAATTCCTCAGCCACATGTTTAACATCGAGTCCAATATTGACGGATTTAATCTCCACTGCAAAATCTTGCAGGGCTAGTTGGAAAACTTTTTTAATTGTTGGACTCTCATCAGCGAGTAAGACGCGCAATGCCATATGTAAAAGTTAGCTGTGCCCATTAGTCCAGTCAAGAGCTAGGTGAATATCATGAGTCTTTATTCTTGAGTGGATGTTATTTGACCCTGTGCAAGGCTGGATTTAGATTAAGTAAGTGATATTCATCATTGATCGCTACATAGCGAAACTTTTTTTGCTGTATTTTTCTGCAGGGCTACTGGTGTTCTTTTCCATCTTTGTCGCTGTAGACTTTATGTCGGTGTTCTCCAACTATTCCGTTCCCACAGAAGTCATCATTCAGTACTACACCTACTCAGCGCCTGTGATTGTTTATCAAATGATTCCCGTTGCCTGTTTATTAGCCACGGTTTTCTCATTGTCGAATTTGAATAAATCTTCTGAACTGGTGGCTTTATTTTCTCTGGGATTATCTTTGGCCCGGGTCTGCGCACCGATTTTGATTATAGTTTCTTCGGTTTCAGCATTCTCTTATTGGATGAGTGATCGGATTCTTCCGCAGGTGATGCAGAAAAAAAACTATCTCTACTATGTAGAAATTCGACAAAGACCTCGTCTCTATTCCACAGTAAAGACAGACAAAATTTGGTACCGGTCGGAAAATGTTTTGTTCAATATTAGAACTTTAAATACCGAGGCAAATATGGCTCAGGGTCTGACGCTTTACTATTTTGATTCCGATTGGAATCTCATACAGTTGATGAAGGCAGATGTGGTTGAATTGGGGAGTCCTCAATGGAAGTTAAATGATGGTACTGTTACTTTATTTACTCAAGATACTAGTTTTCCTATGACTCAGTCTTTTAAGAGCAAAACCATCGAAATGAACGAGGACATTGCTGACCTACAAAGTACGGCTCGGTCCATGGACACCCTAAATGTGGCTCAATTGAAAAAGTTTATTCAAAAGAACAAGGAATCTGGGTTAGATACCCTTCAGTACGAAGTGGATTATCACAGTAAATATAGCTATGCCTTTGCGGCATTTTTTATGTCTTTGATGGGGATTCCATTTAGTGTAAGCCGCCAGAGGTCAGGTGGAACCTTTTTCAATGCTGGAATGTGTGTTTTGTTAGCTTTTTTGTATTGGTCCTTCTATAGCGCTACATTGAGTATGGGTAAGCTGGGGACTCTTCATCCAGCCGCAGCGGCTTGGCTACCTAATATTTTGATAGTTTTGGGGTCCCTGTATCTCATCTCAAAACTCAAGAAATAGGGACCTGTGGCTGTTTTTACCCTCTTGAGAAATCCTTTACATGAAATCAGTAATCCGTTGAAAAAATGAGCTATCGTCGCTATTTTGTGCCCTCTGTGATAAAATATCCCCAGTAGGAGGCAGAATGGCCAAGTTAGACATACTCACTTTTCCAGATCCAAGACTTCGAAAGAAGTCCACACCTGTGGATCAGGTAACTGATGAGTTGCGTCAGTTTACTAATGACATGCTAGAAACCATGTATGCTTCCCGAGGAATTGGGCTGGCCGCTCCTCAGGTAAATCGCCTAGATCGGGTGGTTGTCATCGATACGCGTCCGAAGGATGAAGAAGGCCGGTATGATTTGTCCACCATGACTGAATTGGAAAAGGCGATCGAACAGCCCTTGATTTTGATCAATCCAGAAGTCACCGCTAAGGATGGGATGACCACCTATGACGAAGGCTGTTTGAGTGTTCCTAGCTATTTTGAGACTGTACAACGGGCAGAACACATTAGCGTGAAAATGCTTAATTTGGATGGCGAGGAAGTGGAATTTGAAGTGGATGGTTTGTTGGCCATTTGTATTCAGCATGAAATTGATCATCTTGATGGAAAATTATTTATTGATCGGTTGAGCACTATAAAATCCAATCGGATTAAATCTAAAATTAAAAAGTTTGGATATCCTGAAGCAGACGAGGATGAAGAAGAGGAGAATTCTTCCTCTTCTGAAGCACGAATTTAGGATCGAAAACCCAAATGAGTACATTTAGAACGGTCTTTTTAGGCACTCCTGACATTGCAGCCCATTGCTTACAATCTCTCATAGATGATAGTCATTTTGAATTGGTGGGAGTTATCACGCAGCCGGATCGCCCTTCGGGGAGGAAGCTACAGTTAAAACCCAGTCCCGTGAAACAGTTGGCTGAAAAACATAATTTAGAAGTCATTTCACCAGAGTCTGTGAATACGGAAGAAATTTTACAGCAGATAAAGGCGTGGAACGCGGAATGCGCAGTGGTTGTGGCTTTCGGTCAATTGATGAAACAGCCATTTTTAGATCTCTTCCCTGATAGAGTTGTGAACGTGCATGCGAGCTTGCTGCCTCGATGGCGAGGAGCTGCACCCATTCAGCGAGCTATTACTGAAGGGGATAAGGAAGCGGGCTGTAGTTTGCAGGTGATGAAGCTTAAATTGGACGCCGGTGATGTCATCGGCAGTAGAAAAACAAAAATTGAACAGACCACAACAGCACTTGAATTGCTCGAAACTATGAAGGGTCTGGCTGCGGATCTTTTAACACAAGATTTTCTAGATTATTTGCGTGGAATGCTTAGTCCTGTCCCTCAAGACGAATCCCAGGTCACTTATGCGAGTAAGCTTTTGAAATCCGAAAGCGGGATAGATTGGTCGCAAAGTGCGAAACAGATCTCCCAGTTTGTGAGAGGCTTCACGATGGGGCCGGGAGCACATACTCTTTGGAAGGGGAAAAAGGTAAAGATCCACCTAGCGATTGCGGTTGATCAAACCACTAGTAAGCCCCCAGGAACTGTGGTTAGGGCCGATAAAGAGGGTCTTTTTCTGGCTTGTGGTCAAGAAACTGTGTTACAGATACTGAAGATACAGCCAGAGAATAAAGGGAAGATGGACGCTTTAGATTTTATTCGTGGTTATGGTCCAATACCGGGGGATATATTTGGTGAAACGTAAATTAGTAGCTCCGAGCATATTATCAGCAGATTTTGGAAGGCTAAGTGTAGAAATTGAAGCCGTGACAGATGCCGGTGCAGACTGGATTCATGTGGATGTCATGGATGGACATTTTGTTCCCAATATTACGATTGGGATTCCGGTGGTCAAATCCATCAAGCCGAGCACCCCTGTGCCCTTAGACGTACATTTAATGATTGAAAACCCTGAGAAGTATGTGGAAGCTTTCGCTGAGGCGGGAGCCGATTATTTAACTGTGCATGTGGAAGCCACTGACGATCCGGAATCGCTTCTCAAAAAAATGCGAGACCTAGGTGTTAAGCCAGGGATCACATTACGCCCTGGCACTTCCGTTGAAAAGATACTGCCTCTATTGCCCCTGGTAGATTTAGTACTTGTGATGACTGTTGAACCTGGGTTTGGGGGGCAGTCTTTTATGAGTGATCAATTGGTTAAGATTGATCGTTTACGAAAAGAAATTGATGACCTGGGATTAACGACTCTCATTGAAGTGGATGGGGGGATCAATCAAGAGACGGCAAAACTTTGTGCCAATGCAGATGTACTGGTAGCAGGTAGCTTTGTGTTTAAGGGTGAAAGTGTTGAAGATTATAAGAATGCCATTGCCCAGCTGAAAGGCGGAGCCAATGATTGAACTTACAGGATTTGATGTAGATGCAGATCAAGTTTGGTCTGTGGCTTATGAGGGTGAGAAATTAAAGCTCAGTGAATCGGCTAAAGCCGCCATGCAAGAGTCTAAAGATTATATCCAAGGCCGTCTTGATAATGGTGAGGTGATGTATGGAGTCAACACCGGCTTTGGTGCTTTCAGTGATGTCAAAATCTCCCAGCCAGATATTGTTCAATTACAGAAAAATTTGATTCGCTCTCACTGTACAGGTATTGGGGAGCCATTTTCTCCCAATGAAACTCGAGCCATTATGTTTTTAAGGGCAAATGCATTGGCCCGTGGGCATAGCGGAATTCGCCCCAACGTGGTTGAGAAAATTGTCGAATTTATGAATAACGATATAATTCCAGTCATTCCACAACAGGGAAGTGTAGGGGCAAGTGGTGATTTGGCCCCTCTCTCTCATCTGGCTTTAGCCTTAATTGGTGAAGGCTTAGTTTGGCAGGCTGGAGATCGAGTCCCAGTGGAGACTGTTCTTGCAAAGAAGAAAATAAGTCCATTAGTTCTACATGCGAAAGAGGGACTAAGTCTAATTAATGGCTGTCAGGTAATGACTGCTGTGGGTTTACTTAACCTTAAGGAGGCTGCTCGACTGTGTTTGATGAGTGACTTAGCGGGAGCTATGACCTTGGAAGCACTTTTGGGTACGCGATCGGCATTTGATCCGCTCATCCCGCAAACGCGAGCTCATCGTGGTGAAGCGATAACAGCAAGAAATATGTTAAAGCTTTTAGGGGAGACTTCGGAGTTGGCTGAGTCGCATTTGGATTGTGGTCGGGTTCAAGATGCCTATTCCTTGCGATGTATTCCTGCGGTTCATGGAGCTACAAAGGATGCCATTCAAAAGGCCACTGAAGTTTTACAAGTAGAGGCCAATTCCAGTACTGATAACCCGTTGGTTTTTGCAAAGGATAATAAGGTTTTAAGTTGTGGAAACTTTCATGGAGAGCCAGTAGCTTTTCAAATGGATTTTTCCGCCATCGCAGTCAGTGGTATGACCAGTATGTCGGAATGTCGAATAGAAAAACTGATTAATCCTGCGATGAGTGGATTGCCGGCATTTTTAGCCCCTCAAGGTGGGTTGAATAGTGGTCATATGATTGTTCAGGTTTCGGCAGCCTCATTGGTGAGTGAGAATAAAGTACTTTCCCATCCCGCCAGCGTAGATAGTATTCCCACAAGTGCTGATAAAGAAGATCATGTCAGTATGGGAACCATCGCCGCGAGAAAGTTTGGTCAGGTTATTCGAAATGCTGAGAATGTCGTTGCAATGGAATTCCTTTGTGCGGCACAGGCCTTGGATCTTCGGGCTCCGTTAAAAGCGGCAGGGGCCGTGCAGCCAGTAAAAGAACTCATTCGAGAAACGGTACCTTTTGCAGAAGAGGATCGAGTGTTTCATTTAGACATCGAAGCCATTAAATCACTCATTCGTGAAGATCGTATTTTAGCAAAAGTTAAAAACGTTATTGGTGCTTTAGAGATTTAATTTCAAATAGATGAGAAAATATATTTGGCGCCGACTCTAATGGAAATGTTTTTATATACCTAACATCGAATTGTTTCTTTAACATGTTTTCAAAATGACTTCTGTCAAAATTAGACTTGTCTGAAAGTAAATAGAATTTTGCTTTGATTGAATTGTGCATCTGAAATTTGGAAAACTCAGAAAAAGAGTCTGTAAATTGCACACATTGTGCTGTAGCTGAACACCCATATCTAATGATGGGGTCTGCGTTTTTCATAGCTCCAATAAAATTAATTTGTCCTGAAATTCTTAGGTCTTTAAGCTCGGAGGCGAGTACGGCAATTTTTTCGTATTGTTGGGCATTTCCGTTCGATCTATCTCCACTAGTGGACTCTTCTGACCATACATGTCCGCCGTAGTCTATGTGAGGTCGTAAAAGAAATGATAGTAGAGCTAAGCTGGCCAGGATTGCGACAATTCCATTTTGTTTTTTTGAGAGAAAGGGTAAGGCGAATCCAATGGCAATGATTGGTAAAATGAACGTAAAATTCAATAGGTCGTAAATATAACCTTGTGGAGGGTTAGTGGAATAGAAGACGAGGGATACCATGGCGCTAATTATGGCAAATGTATAAATACTATTTTTGAATGTTAGTTCTGATTTCTTTAAAGCTGAACCACAGGTCAGGATGAATAAAAAATAAGGCCAACAGTAATTAGAAGAAATAAAATAATTACCTCCTAATAAGGCGTAAGTTAAAACTGTAAAAAAGCAAAGACTGATTCCTAAGTTAAATTTATTCCAATAGACTCTATTCGACAAAAAGGAAAGGATTGTCGCGAAGATGAACATAAAGAGAGGGATTCCAGAGACGTTTCTCAAAGCAATTTCGAATTGAGAGTTTTCACGAAGGATAGACTCGCTTTCACCGATAAACCATATGTTGGACCTAAAAAAGAAATCAGAATCATTATAGGTGATCCAATAGATCCATTGGCATAGAGCAAACATTAATGCTCCACCAGAAATCCAAAGAAATCCACGGTATAGGATTGTGGTGAATTCTTGTTTTGAATTTGACAGATGTTCGAAAAATAAAGGAATTACAAACAGACTATAGAGGACAATTCTTAAATTTGTAATGATTGCGGAGGCAAAAAAAATGCCACCAACGAAAAAATAGTAGAAATGTTTATTTGTACTTTGTGTTCCTCTCCATAGTAAGGCCAGGCTGAGAATCAAAAAAGATAGAGGGTAAATTGCAGGATAGTCATGTGAAACTGTACCCACAATTAATGGAGACCATGCAAAAATAAATACCATAAGGGCAGCGATAATCTTATCGGACATGAAGCTTTTTAAAAACCACCACAATCCAAATATCGATAGATAGTAAGGAAACAAGAGGGTTAGTATTCGAGCGACTCCAAAGGGAAATATGGAGTAAAGAATGTTGCTTAGGAAAAAGGCTGGGAAACGTTCGTAAAAATAGTACCATGCATTAAGTTTGGTTTTTGCGTAGGAAATTTTAGGTAAAAGATAAAACCAATTATCAACACCAGAGCCATTTCCGTAAAAATAACCACTAAAATAGTAATTCATGGCAAATGGCGCAACGCAAGCGAGAGCTAGTACTCCAAGGTGCAAAGACTTTCTTGTAAAATACTTCCCCATAGGCCAAAATTTTACAGTGAAAAATAAGAGATTTTCAACACCAAACTATAAGCCACTCACTTTAATCGAATTGAATGAATTCAATTTTGAAATTCTTGAGCATGGCGCTAAGAAATATGGATCCAGCAATATTCTTAGCCTTTTAAAAGGTTCACATTCGGAGACACAATGTCCAGAGGTGGATTCTACTGGAGAGAGTTTACTAGAGCCATGGATACAATGGGTTTCCGTTCATAACGGAGTTGAAGCCACAGAGCATAGTGTGAGGCAGTTCTGTGAAGATGAATGGCAACCCAATCAACAACTGTGGTGTCAGGTTAAATCTCTTGGGATTAATAGTTCTGTTTGGAACGGATTTAATACCCAGCCCGGAAAAGCGAAAGTGTATTTACCGATCGCTTGGTCTCATCCTCAGTCTCCGATTCCTTCAAGTCTTAATCCATATTTCCAGCTATTGCAGTATAGTGCAACCACCTATACCAATATGAATATTTTGAAACTGATAGGTCTATTTGTAAAGTTACAGTGGTTTTTGATGACTCTGTCGGGTCTTCGTTGGAAGTTCACTATAGATTTATTTCATTTAATGATTGGTTTAGTACGCACTCCCAAGATGTTTGTCGCTGCCGGATATTTAGAGTTGGTAGGGGCACGGATATGGAAGCGATATTCAAAAAGTCATTCTTGTAAACTCAATATTATTTGTATTCATCTGATGGCCCATTTGCAGCATAACTATTTGGCGGATCTTTCTAAAGTCGAATCAGACCCAATTTGGAAAGAAGGATTTTTTTGGCTAGATAGAATTATTGGCGTCATTCTGGATTCGGATAGCGAAAGCTCAGCCACCGTTTTATTAAATGGAATGTCGCAAGTGCATCATAAAAGCGCTGGCACAAATAATTACGTTTATAAACTTTTGGACCCGAGAGCTTTTTTGGCTGATCTCGGAATTTTCCCTTTAGAAATTTATCCTCATATGACAGCGGAACAAACATTGGTTTTTGATAGTAAAAAGGAGCAGCAAAAAGCCATTGAGATTTTAACTTCAGCCAAGTTGAATACGGAGGCTGCGTTTGTGATTAAAGAATATAAAGGGAATCGACTATTTTTTAGATTAGCCAGTCACGCAAAAATAGATCCAAATGAGAATATCAGTTTCGGTGCTCGGCAACTTCCATTTAAAAAATACTACTATAATTTTGGTGTTGAGACGGGTAGTCATACGCCCAAAGGTGTAGCTATCGCTCGAGGTATAGATTTGCCTGAGCACATGCAATTGTCGGAAATGAAGAATCATATTGTTAATTATTTCCAGATTCAGGGAAGCAATATAGAAAGCTCTCGGAGTTAGGTCATGTGTGGGATATTTGGTCAAATTGGTGGGGCTAGCTCGATTGAGGAAACAAGAGAGAATATCACAAGGTTATTCGAGCTGTCTTCGGAGAGAGGTAATACATCTGCCGGTCTAGCTGTCGTTACTTCTAAAAAACACTATTTACTTAAAAAATTTGAAGTCCCTAAGAAGTTCGTTAAGAGTTATGAGTATGATGAGTTTTGGAGCTTTTTTGAAGAGGGAAAATTTGATGGGGAGATCAAGGCTGTTATCGGGCAATGCCGATTGCCGACGGCGGGATCCCCGGCAGACAATAAGTTTAATCAACCCATAGTGAGCAAGAATTTTACCGGTCTGCTAAATGGCATTATTACGGAAGTAAATGGAGAGAGAACTTCTTCGGATGAATGGCATAGCCATACAGAAGAGTTTAAAAATGATAGCTTTTCCTTCTTTGATGCTTTAGCTGAACGGCTGGAAGTCGAAAGTTTAGATTTCGCAGTAAGAAATACTTTTAAGGCTATAAAGGGAAGTGCCTCGATATGTATTGTTCCTAATGATTCTACGCAGTTGGCACTTGGTACGAATACGGGCTCACTGTTTTTCACTCAAACAAACGATCGCTTATTTTATTTTGCTTCTGAAGAAAAGTTTTTGAACGAGCTGCTTGGAGACGGCGCTTTGGTTCATTCCGTTCCGCCTAAAGAGGGAGTGGTGTTTGACCTATCCCATGGCGGAGCAAGAAAATTTAGTTTTACTCAGTTAGAGACGAAAACGCTCTTAGAATCTAGTCAAGATCATGGAAAAACCGTTTTAGCTCATTTTAGCTCTGAACACTTAAAAAAGTGCAAGAAGTGTATCTTGCCGGAAACGTATCCTTATATAGAGTTCGATGATGAAGGGGTGTGTAACTACTGTAATCACTATCTTAAGCAAAAGGTGCATGGTGAAGAAAAACTACTGGAATATTTGGATCAGTTTCGGAGTAGCGATGGGAGTCCCGATTGTATTGTTGGCCTAAGTGGTGGCCGGGACAGCTGTTACGGGTTGTATGTCCTTAAAGAGAAATACGGAATGAATCCTATCGCTTACACGTTCGATTGGGGGTTAACGACCGATATCTCTCGAAGAAACCAGGCTCTGGTATGTGGAAAGTTAGGTGTGGAGCATATTATTCGAGCCCCTGATATAATTCGTAAGCGAAGTTATGTGCGTAAAAACGTAGAAGCTTGGTTTAAAAGACCACACCTGGGGATGATTCCTCTATTTCAGGCTGGAGACAAAGAATTTTATCTTTACGGAAGAAAGCTACGCAAAGAGCGCAATATTGACCTCACAGTTTTGTGTTCTGGGTATCAATTGGAGCAAAGAGAGTTTATGATTGGATTTGCTGGAGTTAAGCAGCCTCCGGTTCGAAATAATCATGATTTCTACTACCACCCCATGAGTACCAAGGTAAAATTGGCTACGAGCTACATGCTCCAGTATTTGCTTAATCCCGGTTATCTCAACGAATCATTATATGAAAGTTTAAGGTCATTTGTTCTTAGTTTTCTACAGAAATCTAACTTCCTCTATCTTTTCCATTATTTGCCATGGGAGGAAAATCATATTGAAAAGGTGCTTAGGGAAAATTTAGATTGGGAGTCAGATGCAAAATTTGGAACTAATCAATGGCGCATGGGTGATGGTCAAACAGCGTTTAATAATTATTTGTATTACACAATGACTGGCTTTAGTGAGTTTGATGTGTTTCGATCTAACCAGATTAGAGAGGGCCTTATTGATCGACCTACAGCTCTTAAGTTGGTCGCAGAGGACAATGTTCCAAAATTTGATAGTATTTCTTATTTTTGCCAAGCTATTGGTCTTTCCTTCGACGAAGTCCTTTCAAAGGTGAATCAGTTGCCAAAGAAATATATCCCAGAACTACAATTTGAGGATGTTTAAAGGCTTTTTATGGAACTTACCGAGATAAATAAAGATAAAAATGGATCCCCCTTTCAAGCGACTATTGTAATTCCAGCTTACAATCATGCTGAAGTACTAGAGTGTGGTCTAGAATATCTCGTTTACCATACCAACCAATCAAAGTATTCATTTGAAATAGTTGTTGTGGATGATGGAAGTCGAGATAGTGCCGTAAAAGAGGTGGCAGAAAAGTATAACTGTAGAGTGATAGTACATAGTGTAAATCAGGGGAAGGGTGGCGCTCTGGTAACAGGAGTCTTGAATTCGTTTTCAAAAGTTATTGTCACCATTGATAACGATGTGCCTTTTTTCTTTTCAGAGATTGAGGAGATGGTGGAGGCAGTAGATGCTGACAAAGCTGATCTTGTGGTAGGTTCCAGGTATGATAATTTAAGTTATTTTAATAAAATCTCCCCTTTAAGAGCGAAACTTAGCCAAATTTTTAAATTCTTCTCAAACTTTATTCTTAAGTTAGATCAAATCGATTGCCAGTGTGGTTTGAAGGCTTTTAATGTTGAGGCCGCACACTTTCTTTTTAAAGATATTTTATGCAAAGGGTTCGCTTTCGATATTGAGATCCTCTTTAAAGCTATGCTTTTTAAAATGCGGATTAAATCTGTTCCGGTTACAATTCGTACGATGAGCTCGTCCACAGTAAGATTGTTGGTTGATGGCTTGAAAATGACTTGGGATATTTTTCGAATTAAGTATTTCTATAGTCAGTTCAGTTATAAAAATCGCATGGGTAAGATTAAGTTGAGTCGGAAGACAAACTCTTTTTGAATTCCCTTAATTCTATTCCCGTTCATGTTTGCCCGTGTCAGCAGTAACATAATATTTGCTTTTTCAGTTCATTCTAAATTTCTTGATAGCAAGGGGCTGAAAGCCTCATTACTAGCGGAAACCTACTGTATCTCTAACTTCCTACTAACGATTGTTTATTAGCTTGTAAGTATGCCGTTATGTGATTTTCACATCCATTCGACTTACAGCGACGGTGAATTAAGTATTCCCGAGCTGGTTGATTTGTACGGACTGAATGGGTTCGGAGCCATTGCAATTACAGATCATCTCTGTGAAACAGATGGGTTATTAGGTTTTACAGCGAAAGCCCTCGATAAAACTCTCACAAGAGATACCTTCCCTTTTTATATAGAGGAAATTCGACAACAGGCTGAGAGAGCATGGCGCCTCTATAATATGGTAGTCATTCCTGGAGTTGAAATTACTAAGAATTCATTTAGGCATGAGGACTCGGCTCACATTTTAGGTTTGGGAGTTGATCAATATATAAATCCAAATTTGTCCATAGAGAGAGTTTGTAAAGCAATACGTGAGCTAGGAGGAGTGACTGTTGCAGCGCACCCTGTTTCTACACGTAAAGTCGAACCGCAAACGTATTATTTGTGGAATCACCGCCATCAACTCTATGATATGTTTGACGCTTGGGAAATAGCCAGTGGTCAGCATATTTTTACCGAGGTGGCAGAAACGCAATTGCCGGTACTTGCAAACAGTGACCTGCATAAGCGCCGACAGATGTCTTCTTGGAAGACTGTGTTGAAGGATGCAACCAGCGTCGGTGCTGTTTTAGAACAAGTTAAAAACCAAAACCTGGATTTCCAGTTTTTTAATTACCAAGGAGTGGGAAATGTTATTGAAATCAGTTGCAACGAAACCCATAGAGAAATGGCACAATCTTAGACATTCGTTACTCAACTATAAGATCACCAAGTTTGATCCTAAAGTGAAGTTCGAAGACAAAGTATCTAAGTACATTATTAAAACAGCTCAAACGGAAGATGAAATTCGAGAGGTTCTTGAGCTAAGGCATTTGGTATTTATTGAAGAAGGATTGGGTGAGCAACGTTTTGGTGGAGTTGATTTTGATAAATTTGATTTGCTAGGCGATCATATCTTAGTTAAGGACACGAGTACCAATGTAACCATCGGTACCTATCGCATGATGTGTTCATTGTTTACGGATGAGTTTTACTCCGAAACCGAATTTCATATGTCTGAGTTTTTTGATACATTTGGTACAAAATTAGAGTTAGGCCGAGCTTGTATACATCCAGATTACAGAACGGGTGCATCGATCAATTTGGTTTGGAAAGGTCTTGGCCGTTATTCCAACTTAGTAGATGCTCGCTTTATGTTCGGGTGCTCTTCGGTTAAGACCACAAACAAAATTATAGCTGAAGCCATCACTGAGTTTTATCGAGCTCAAGGTCGAATCGCTCCATGGGATATAACTGCAAGACGGAAATTTCAGTTTAAGCCTAAAGATTCACGGTTTGAGCCCTTCGATATGAACGATATGAGTTCACATGTACCATCGTTGATGCAGTCTTATATTGCTGCTGGAGCTATGATTGGTGCGCAAGGCGCATATGATAGAGAGTTTAGATGTACGGATTTCTTAACTCTACTGGATATGAATACCATTGCTGAGAAATACAGAAAGCGGTACCTCTAGTGAACTTTATTTTGACCTTGGTTAAGATAACCACCGTTTTTGTTCTTATATTGGCGTACTTATTAACCTCCTTTGTTGTAGGGTTATTGGTTTGGGACACTTGGAAGTTGAGAGAAGTGAGAACTCATCTTATTTCTTTCTATAGTCGGCTAGGGCTAGCTGTTATGAATGTGGAAGTGTCTTGGTCCGGAGAAACCCTGACAGAAACAAATTCTCAGCTAATAGTGTGCAATCATCTTTCCTACATTGATATTCTCGTTTTGGCAGGACAGTGGCCGACCGCCTTTGTGACTTCCCGAGAGGTAGAAAAAACTCCCTTTTTGGGGCAGATGTGTCGTATGGGTGGTTGTTTGTTTGTGGAGCGGCGAAGCCGAGAGTTTCTAGGGCAAGAGATTCAAGAGATCACCGAAGCTCTGAGTAGAAATATAAATGTAACTATTTTTCCTGAGGCCACTTCTACAAATGGGGAATCCGTCCTTAGATTTAGGAGGCCTCTATATAACGCTTCATTGCTGAGTGGGAGACCCACTCAGGCGTTGTGTATAAATTATTTATCTGTCAATGATGAGCCGGTAACAAAAAGGAATCGTGACTCTTTGTTCTGGTATGGAGATATGAGCTTTCTGCCGCATCTCTGGCGGTTTTGTTCTTTAGGACGAGTGAGTGTGCAGATTTCGGGAGTGGGGCAGATTCAACCAGAGCCACAATTTGATTGTGGTGATTTGGCTGAGCGAACTCATTCATGGGTTAAGGAAAACTACGTTCCGATTTAAAAGATAGGGAGATCACATGGAAAGAGTGATTGAAGGTAGTAGAAGGAATATTACAAAACAAGTTAAGTCATCAATGGGTTACCTTGGAGCCAATTTTAATTTTGGCCAAAAAAACTTAGGGGTTGAACAAGCCTCAAAGTACATTCGAGGCTATAACTTCGGATCATTTCTATCGTACTTTTTTGATGATCCACAAGATTTTGGGGATATAGATCAGGTGGGGGCAGGTCTTCATGAACTGAATCCTAAATTGATATTAAGTAATATGCGACGTCTCTATCGAGCTTGTTTAAAAGTGATCGATGAATCCGAGCGGGCCATGTTTATTGGGGGAGATCATTCTATAGGAATGGCCACCGTAGCTGCCGTGAAGCATCGACGTCCCGATACATTGGTGGTTTGGGTGGATGCACATGCTGACATCAATACCCCTTCCCAGTCCGCAACGAAGAGTTTTCATGGAATGCCAGTTTCTTTTTTAACGGGACTTGTAGACGAGCCGAAATACGCAGGATTTTCAGACTTCAATGGGTGTTTGAATCATAGAGATATTATCTATTTGGGAGTTAGAGATTTAGACCCTGCTGAAGAAGTGAATCTTGCACAATTGGGCATCGAAGTGATTAGCCAGAAAGACATTGATCAGTTTGGCGTGAGTGAGCTTTTGAGTCGCTCATTGCAGCGATTGGATCCCTACGGTGATAGGCCAATACATTTGAGTTTTGATTTAGATGCTGTTGATCCAAATTGGGCGCCTTGCACTGGCGTTCCAGTGGAGAGTGGTCTTTCTCTAGATCAACTTAATCATCTGAGCTGGACACTTCATAAAACTCATAGGGTTAAGTCTATGGATTTTGTAGAGCTCAATCCGAAGTTGGCTAATTCGGAAAAGGAAATCAATAAGTCCATTCAAGTGCTGTATCATTTGATTGGCGGACTTTTTCCATATAAAGAGCAATATGAAATGATGCAACGGTCCCTATTAAACTGAAGCGTTGGCAAAACGTAATTTCATTTTTTCACAAACCCATTCGGGTTCGTCTAGAGTGATTTCGTGTCCGGCAGTGGGATGGATGTGGATATAGCCGTCTTTGAAATCCTTAGCCAAATTTAATGTGCAAGAACAGTCCACCAGACGATCTTGGGCCGAGCATAGAAAAAGTGTGGGCACATGAATTCGTTCTGGCTTGGCTTGAAAGATCGCTGCTCCCGCCAATTGCCGAGCGACATTTACCGGATCATAAGGTCTATTTATTCTAATTTCAGTCCACTCTTCAATGACGCCATTATTGTGACTATGCTTATTGGAAATTGTGGAGAGGATCATTCTCTCTATCTCTTTTGGTCCAAACGCACGCTCTTTTAAAATATGAGGATGGATAAAGTTATAGGCCTTGAAGCGTTTCCAGGGTGCGCTGTAGTTAGCGGCACTGGTATTCAGTAGTGTGGCCACAGCGAAATCTTTGGGGAAGCGAGCGAGCCAGTCCATCCCAATCATACCACCTAATGAAATGGCACACAGGCCCCATTGCTTCGACTCATCAATTTGGTCTAGAAATTTTGTGCGTAAATACTCGGTGGTTTCCTCTATTGTCAAAGGGGCTTCATCGGCTCGGTGATCTCCGAAGCCGGGAAGATCAATGCAAAGGACTTCATCTACATATTCCTGTTGCCGAAGAATATCTTCAAATTTTCCCCAGTGCCGTTGTTCTCGACCAAGTCCACGCAATAATAACCAGTTCATAATTAACTCCAGGATTTATAGTTTCTAGCGGCTCTTAAAAAAAGTTCAAGTAAGTTACGATGTCGTCTCATCTGTCGACTGTAGCGATGGGGGAGTATGGGATTGAAAAATCCCGCAAACGAAAACATTTGTTTGGGGTTCTTTCTTAACCAATTCCAAGACCCTAGTTCCAAAGTCCAAGGGACATAAGTGTTTTCGGTGTGTTCGGCGCGATGCTCATCATAGAGAAAGTCCCATAAATCTCCATTTATAGTATATGCCGCGCTCTGGGGTTCCAGTTTGTAAACATGATGGGGAATACTTGTGTTCAAGAGTCGATTGAATTTACGGGCCACTCCCACATCGGGAAAAGGAGTTTTAGTCTTTCCATAAGGGTACCACAGTCTGTCTTGCATTCCGAATCCGGAATGTATATCCATTGTTAAAGCAAAGGGTCTACCAAAAATAGTTTCCCTTATAAAATTGGATACGAGTTCGATTTCCAATTCCATAGAATTTAGTTTCGGACCTTGGTACCAGGGTAGTTTTGGAGAGATTCTATGTCCGGAAACCAAAGGAGTTGTTTTCCCTAAGGATCGAACCGGTGCATTTCTCATAAGATCTACATCGTTACCATTACTTCGTTTTCCCAGTAACATCCCTACGGGGTTTATTAATGGAATTGCTACCAATGTGACTTCGCTAAAGAGTTGTTGCAAATGCTCATCCCAAGAGAGTTGCTCTGCCAGCGTGGAAAGAAAGTTTACAACCACATGAGTGCCTATGCGCTCGATTCCATGGACTCCGGCAAAAAGTCCTACCACGGGCTTGTCTTTCTCTGCGGAACCCAGTTGAAAGCTGTGAATGGGGAGGGAGTAGCTTTTATGGTCAACTTCTCCTAAAACATCCACAGTACCAAATTCAGAAAACTTGGAGGCTAAATTTTGAACTAGGTTCATTTCTCTAAAGCTGGATAATCGAGGCATGAGAACATCATATATCTGTAGATGAATGTCTTGTAGGTCCTTGCGGTTAGAATCCCGTTTTATGTAAAGGATTTAGACCAAAGAAGCTGTAAATTTTTTGCCTAGGACCATTGGAGAGAAAGGTCGGTTTCATACTGGCACTAAGGGCCTGTAAAGGTTGGGGGTTGTGTTCTTTAGCCTAAGGCATGAGCTACACTGAAAGGGATCAAAGTAAATTCCAATGGAGAAATACGAATGAAATTATGGTCCATATTATTGTTTGTCGCATTCTTTTTAAGCGCAACTCTAGAGGCTGCACCTTTGCGGATAGTGCCAAAAGGAAATCCGGGTTTAAAAACCACTCAGCAATTAATGAAGCTGAGTCACGAGCAACGGGTGCGCTACTTTAAAAACCTAAAGGCGGCCTATGTGGAGTTTGATAAAATGCAAACCACCATGCGCCCGGGGCTTTTTCCGGCACAAAAGAAAAAGAGTAAATATGGATTTGTGTTGAGTTTGATGAATGAATCTCACGCTGCTGTAAGTAGTACGGGTGGAGCCGGTGGAGCTGACATTTCCTACTGGCACCGAGGTTTGGGCGAGTTTCACAGTAACTCCTGTATTTATGCAGGAAACGTATCTTCCTACAGTAAAGACCCCACATTAGGTCGCTACGGATGTGTTCGACCACAAGGTAAGACTCAGGCCGACAAACAGTGTTCCCAAGGTGGGGGAGCGCCATGTAATACTTCAATCTATGGAATCACTGCTTGTGCCACTGGTGCAGCACGAGCGAACTCCACATCTTGGTGTAAGCAACAGTCTGAAGGCTACATCGCTAAATTGGATGAGAGAATCAAAGCGAGTGGAGGAAGTGGATCCGCTAATAGTCAGATTAATGCTACTAAAAAAATGCTAGAAGGTTTTATTCAGGGGAGTTCGACAGGTCCTTCCCAGGCACAGGCTATTGATGCTCTGCTGAAAGCCTTTCCAGAAATGAAAGCGGATCCTGAGTTGCAAGCGAGACTGGTTCAGTATGGTGAGCTACTGAAAAAGTCGGGTGAGGAACTGCCCTCTACGATGAAGTATTTGAATGAATACAATCTGACCATCGAAGGCACAATGCAGGAATTACAGGCCATGCGAGATCATTGTAATGCACCTCTAGACCCCACAGTGATTGAGGAAGCGAAACAGAATAACAACAGAGAGTCACAAAGAATCCAATCTGAAATTAGTGCTGGCCGTCACCCTACTGTGGGTAAGGTGATTCAGTCCTCAGAATGTAATACTCTCGCTGAAAGAGCCACTAAGATGGCTCGACTATTGGATGGATCCGGAAGCTACAAGTTTTGGGATGACCCACCGATGGCTTATGTGGCTCCAGAGCCTGCCAATCCAAACCCTCCTACAGAGCCGCCTAATGAGCCTCCCGTTCAAGAACTGGTAGAGGATGATAAAGGTGATAGAACACAGAAAAAAGTAGCCTCAGTTTGTGACTACTCAAATAGCAATTCAGAAGAAGATACCATGCCGCCATTCCTGGCTTGTGGTGCTTGCATCGCCGAATACTCAGCTCAACGAACTGGGGACGATGACGTTCGAGGCAGTCATCAGCAGTCTACTGTTTCAAGTAAATGGCTATCCATGATGTATTTGGTGGATCAGCAGTGTGGTTTTAGTGACAAAATGGGTGAATTCTATGACATCAAAATGGACGAAGCCCTTCTGGCACTAGAGGACTATGGACACTGTCGTGAAGCTACCTACTCCTGGGGCGGGGATGAGCTTTCCGATGAAAACCGTACGGCCATTCATAATTGGATGCGAAACGGAATGCCCGAAAATGATCAAAATCTATTTCAAGGGATCTACGGAGCCTCAGTTGATACGTTGAAAGCGGCTATGTGTGGTGGTGGTGTAGACCTTGAAGATGCCTATGACGAAATTAAAAGTGAATACAAATCCAAAGGCAAATGGGTGAAACGAGGAAAGAAAAGAGTTTTTATACAAGGTGGTAGAGATGAAGCTGGTGCTAATCAGGCCGTTGAGCAGTTTAAATCTTCTTCACTTCATAAGTGCTTGCAGGAGGCAAAAGAGCTACTTGCTAGTAATAAAAAGGATCAGAAAAAGGTTAAGCCGGATGAGATTATGATTCTGTCCTCCAATTCATCCTCCGTGGGTGAGGCTCGGAATTGGCCGGATAGCCAATACGCCTGTCCGTTCACGGGGAGTCGGGAGCGGTATGGTAAAATTTCAGATGAATTTACAAAGCGGCTGAATATGCCTCAGGTCCTTTTCAACGATAATAGAGAGTGTGCTGTTTCCACAGGTGTTACCGAGGATGGGGAGCCAGTCTATAGAGGTTACTCACAGGTGACCTTGGATCGATTGGATCAAATCACTTACCCGGGAGCCTATTGCGGAGAGCTGCGATATGGCTTTAAGAACAAGGATCGTAAGACGGCCTTTAACAGATGGCTTCGTAAGAGACAGCGTGATCAAAGACGGGAAGAGTCTCGATCTGGCAGTTCCGATCGATAGCTAAACGTTTGTTGGATAACTTTAGGGCCGGCTCGGAGAGTCGGCCTTTTCTATTTCGACCATTCCATTGACATGCTTATAAAAACTGCAATCGAAAACTCCAGCTGTTTACATACTATCTTAAATCCGTATACTCGCGCCCATAACAAGGAATGATCCTTTTATGGAACTGACGACCTTTAGTCATTAAACGGTACACTAAAGAGTCGCAGAGGCAAAAATGAAAACGGTAAGGGCCAAAGCCCTCGTCGGTACAACAATCAGCCTTTTAATCTTGTTAACGGCCTGTGCAGAGCGAGACCCTAATAGACCGGTGCCTCTTGTGGATCCCACCCCTTCAATTTTGTTAGAGAATCCCACTTCCCGTGATGCTATTGTTGATATGGATTCCATCGGGACCGATGAGTACAACTTGACGGCCATGAAGGTTCAGCACCAAGAGTATGAATTTCAAGCTCACCTCATGGGGCAAGCGTTGTTGTCCCAGCCAGGGCACTTGGAGCCGGATTTTGATGAGAGTAGTAGCCAAATGGACTGGGGAAAAGCTGATCCAGCATGGCGTAAGACATTAAAGATTTATGTTCCTCAAAGTATTCAATCGCTGGATGGAACTTTGTCGCTGAAAGCGAGCCGTCAGGCCCAGTTTCAGTTTTTTGCCGACTATAAAATCATGCGTCTTGCGGTTTCTGACATTGAACAAAATGTCGATGAGCTGGAAGATGTGGTTTTCTTGCATGATTTTTTGGACGTGGAATATTCCATTGAAGACTGTATGGACTGTTATGACTCACTTGATCTCACTCAGTTACCCGTCATCGACACCGAAAATAACAACGCCAAGGTCTACGCTGTGGATGAGGGTATATTAATTCAGGTGAAAGTGGCTTCAGATCAAGGGGAAACCCTCTATCAATTGACCTATTCAAAAAGCGAATGACCAGAATCGGTTCCTTTCGTACACTCATGATATGAAAGTATTTGAAGGAATTGGTGAGCTGATCACCCTATCAGGAGTAGTTAAGAAGTCTGGCAAGCGAATTGTTGAAAAAGACTTAGGCCGGATACGTAACGGTGTTTTGGTTGTCGACAAAGGGCGAATCCTTTGGGCTGGAAGTCAGTCAATGTGGGTCAGACAGCGAAAAGGGATTCCTGGGATTTCCAAGGCTAAAAAAGTAAATCTAGAAGGTCGAACCGTTATTCCGGGCTTTGTTGAAAGTCATACCCACTCCGTATTCGCAGGAGATCGTTCGAAAGAGTTCGAAATGAGAATGACAGGGGTAAGTTACGAAGATATTGCTAAGAAAGGTGGTGGAATACTTTCAACTGTAAAAGCCACTCGAAAGGCTTCGCTGAATCACCTCACAGAAGATTTAAAACTGCGAGTGAATAGATTTGTAAAACAGGGTGTTACCACTTTGGAAGTCAAAAGTGGCTATGGGCTAAACTCTTCCTCTGAAATAAAAATGCTAAAAGCCATTCGATCAATTTCGTCGCCTAAATTGGTATCCACATTTTTGGGAGCCCATGCGATTCCTCCGGAGTTTCCCAATGCTGGTAAATATATCGACTACCTTATCGCCGATACTTTACCCAAAGTAGTAAAAGCAGGTCTTGCAGATAGGGCCGATATTTTTATTGAAAAAGGTTATTTTGATTCTGTGATCGGGGAAAAGTATTTGCGCGCATGCAGGGACGCGGGATTAGATATTTGTGTACATACGGAACAGCTTAATCTTACACAGGGATACCAATTAGCTATTGATCAAAAAGCAAAAAGTGTTGAACACGTGGTCCAATTGGATGCTAAGGGTATTTCTGAAATGGCTAAATCTGAAACTGTATGTGTTCTACTGCCAGCTGCGGACTTTTATCTTAAAATGGCCTATCCCTCGGCAAGGAAATTAATTGATGGAGGGGCGAGGGTAGCACTAGCTACGGATTTCAATCCGGGTTCCAGTCCCACTCAAGACCTTTCTTTGGTTGGTGTTCTAGCTCGCATAGAAATGGGTATGAGTTTGCCGGAAGTCATATCGGCCTATACCTTTAATGCGGCGAAAGCATTATCTTTGGAGAGTGAAGTGGGTGCTATCCTACCGGGCTATTCGGCTGACTTCGTTGTGCTGGACGATGGTTGGGATCGACTGTTTTACAGCGTGGGATACCATCCCGTACACTCGACCTTTTGGAAAGGTAAAAGAGTTTTTTAAATTTTCTCTTTTAAAATTTTCACTTAGTGACTAATGTGAGTTTATGCAAGACGCCAAGGAGGGTGATCTGGTCCAGTCAATGACGACTCTTACCAACTCGCGATTTTATTCTGCTAGTTTAAATGCAGCAGTTTTCGATGGTCCTTTTCGAATATACTTTTCTCAAACTCAAGAAGCCTTTGCTTTAAATGTATATTTTCGATTGCAGCGGGAGTTAACCTCCACTTTCGAGCGCGCTAAAATGGTAGCTCCTCGATTGGGACGAAATATTTTTATTATGATTTATCCCGACGAATCAGTACTTTTAAGTTGTTTTGATCATCGCGATGTTATGAGTCCCGTTGTTCTAGATAAACTTAATGAGGACCCATTGTTTGGCATGCTTGCCGGTGTATCGGAAAATGAAGTGAATGTTCTTTTTCAAAAGATTCAAAGATTAGTTGATGAATACTCTTGTGAATATGAGAAATCTTCTAAAGAAGGTCATTTAAATCTGATTGTAACTGAGGACTGGACCAGTCGATAGAACCGCCACCTTGAAATCGGATTTTATGATTTTTATCGGTGACAATATGCCATGGAATTCCACTGACTCCCATATTATCGGCAAAATGTTGTAAAGGATCACCTTCAATAAAGTCATATCTAAAAAAATGTATCTGATTGAGGGAAGGTTTAAAGTTATCAATGAATTCACGGCCACTTTGAATGTACTTTTCTTCAGAGTCCAGGTTGATGGTGATAATAGTAAAGCCTTCATTGAGTCCGTAGGTTTTAAGCATAATAGGCATTTCAGCAAGACAGGGTTCACACCATCCCGCCCAAAAAGCAAGAATCAGGGGTTTTCCTTTAAATTCAGAGAGATCAAAGCTCTCCTCATTTGAGCTAAAATTTAATTGTAAAATTGGTGAATTTTTATCGGCTATGGTAAAATCATAGAAGTCGCCATTATTTGCAGAGTTTGAAAGCTTATAAATGAGTACTGTAAGAATCACCAATGCGAATGCAACAACGATTCCTACATATCTTTGAATAGCAAAATATTTTTTGGTGGGATCATTGAGGGAGTTTTTATTTGTTGATTCTGGCATATCACTTCTTTCGAATGTTCAGTTTTAGAAATTTACCCCTATCTAATCAAAAGGGTCAAATTGTTGTTGAGTATGTTTTACTACTCGTTGTTTTGCTTTCATTGGCTCTTGTCATCGTCGATATGTCTATTGATCGAGCTCCTGGTGACGAGGGCTTTGTCATTAAAGTTTGGATGGATATTGTAGAAACTATTTCAGCAGATTATCCCGACACCGTCGATGGGGCTGAGTAGTATCTGAGAAAAAATCACAAAGTGGTTCTTCGTACCGCTAATTTCCATCGATTGAGTCGGTCTTTTCTTTGTTTCGGAGTACTTTGTGGAGAGAATTCTTTTTCCACTTTGGAAACATGTTTTATTTCCTCCAATGACTCCCAAACTCCCGCACCTAGTCCAGCCATATAGGCCGCGCCGGCCACGGTGGTTTCGATGGTTTCCGGCCTATAAGTTTTTTGCCCTAAGTAATCAGATTGTAGTTGCATCAGTAAATCATTGGCTGTTGCCCCACCATCCACTCGTAGTTGCTTCATTTTTTTACCGAGATCCTTCTCCATGGCTTGAAGAATTTCAACATTTTGTAATGCCATAGCTTCAAGTGTGGCCCGAGCAATATGTGCACGGGTGGTACCGCGAGTAAGTCCACAAATCATTCCGCGGGCTTCGGGCGCCCAATGTGGAGCTCCAAGGCCAGCAAGGGCCGGCACAAATTCAACTCCCTGAGTGTCTTCACAACTACGAGCCAAGGTTTCTACTTCTGAGCTTTTAGTTATAAATTCCAGTCCATCTCTAAGCCATTGAACGGCGGCACCGCAAACAAAGGCACCGCCCTCGAGAGCATATGACATTTTTTTCTGATTCTCTAGTTTCCAGGCAATGGTTGTTAAGACTCCGGCTTTTGATTTTAGGGGCTGGTCACCGGTGTTCATTAGAATAAAACTACCGGTGCCAAATGTGCACTTGGCGTCTCCGGCTTTAAAACAGGTTTGTCCGAACAAAGCGGCTTGCTGGTCTCCCAAAATTCCAGTGATAGGGATTCCATCCTCCAAACCAGGTACGCTTCGAGTCACACCAAATTGCGCATTCGAAGCTTTTATTTCAGGAAGGCATTCTTTTGGTACTTTTAAAAGTTTTAGTAGTTCAGGATCCCAAGTGCCCTTTTTTATATTCATTAACATTGTTCTGGAAGCATTGCTTACATCGGTAACATGCGATTTCCCACCAGTGAGTTTCCATACAAGAAATGTGTCAATTGTTCCTGCAGCAACCTTACCGTCTCGAGCTTTCTGCTTCCATGTTTTGTCTTGTTTAAAGAGCCATCCTAATTTTGTCCCACTGAAGTAAGGATCTAAAACCAAACCCGTTTTATTTTTAACCGTACGGCCATGGCCTTGCTTCTTTAATTTTGTGCAAACATCAGTGGTTCTACGGCACTGCCATACAATGGCATTGTGCAACGGTTTTGATGAACCCTTTTCCCAAATACCTACGGTCTCTCTTTGGTTGGTGATTCCAATGCAAATGATATCTTTGCTGGAAGTATTGGTTTTATTCATAAGAGAGTCGATGCCTTCAACCACCGAGTTCCAAATATCGTCTAAATTGTGCTCGACCCAACCTGGTTTAGGGAAGATTTGGGGGAATTCTTGATTATGTTTATCTACAATTTGTCCTTTTTTATTAACAAGGCAAACAGTTGTACCGGTGGTCCCTTGATCAATGGCAAGAATGAATTTACCCACGAGTCTCTCCTATGGTGGTTAAATATCTAATAGGTAGAAGATTAATTAAGTTTTTACGGTCCGTCATGGGAAGTCTGTATGCTTCCATAAATTCATAGGTGTTTTATACGACTATGACGACGCGTTGCCGAACAATTACCGAAGCTTTTCTAAGAAGCGTGACACATCCAGATGACTATCCTCTGGAAGCAATGAGATCTCCTCATATGAAAATTCCATCGATTTCTCTTCCGTTGGAAAAAAGCGATCGCTATATCGGCGAATCAGTCCGACCTTCTCTAGTCGCAATAAAGCTAGATTTATTTCACGCCATGGAATGGGAATCTCTCGGGCCAATTCTTTTTTTCGAAGTCCCTTTTTATTCTCATCATAGTAAGTACTAACTGTATTTAAAATATTTTCCATTAATCCCTTTTGTTCTTTCAAGGAAAGAGCAAAATCATCCGGATCCATTTTGATAAAAACTGGGTGGTGCAGGAGAAAAGTCAGCTGTACTCCAGCGAGTACAATCATCCAACTTACGAAAAGCCAAAGAGCAAATATGACAATGGTTGAGAATGAGCTATAGATAAGGCTAAAGTTAGAAAATACTGAAATCAAACGAGTAAAAAGAGTTCCTATGATCACCCATGATATGGCGGCCAATATTCCCGCAACAATGGCATGTTTAATACGAACTCTGCAGTTAGGCGCTATAAAGTAGATCATGGAAAATACAGTGGCTAAACAAACTAAAGCCATAGAGTATCCTAGAAAATTCAATGAAGTGGATAGGTTGAAAAAGTTCATGAGCCAGAAGTTTAAGTCTTGGCTCGCTTTTAGGGTAATCACCACAGTGGCGAGTGTGATGGCTATGGGTGATATAACAACAAACAAACCGTAGAAAAATAAATTTCTAAATCGAAAGGAACGTGGGTGTAAGTGCCACAGTTCATTGGTGGCTGTTTCTATCATTCGTAACATTGAGAACCAAGAGGTAACAGCAACACCAATTCCAATGTAGCCAATATTTTTTAAGGAAATTTTTTCCACAAAGCCGAGTAGGTTTTCAACAATGTACTGAGCCATCACTCCCAATGGAGTAAACAGCAGCATAAGAAATCTCTCCGTTACTGAGGGATCGTAAGTGGCAATGGCAAGAGCAATCAGGCCTATAACAGGAACAATTGAAAATAGAGTTAGATAAGATAAGCCCATTGCTAAAATTCGCGCATGTGGACGAAAAGCTTCTCTAAATAAAGCCTGAGTGAATAAGAAAACCACTTTCATAGGAAAGATTATATATCCAATTCAGAAGCTGGCGAACCTATCTTCTTTGGACTGGACTTTTTAAGACTCTCTTCAGCCAATGTTTTTAAAATGGGCTGTAGTTGATTGATGTTTTTTATCCAATAGCATCTTCCTTGAAGTTTCTTCTCCAAGCTTTTCAAATGTTTTTTATTAGAGAAAGGCAAAACAAAATTCGTAAATCCCAATTTTTGAGCTTCTCTTAGGCGATCTTCGGGGAAACTGGCCGCTCGAATTTCTCCAGTCAGACCCACTTCACCAAAAAAACAAGTGGAGGCATTGATCTCTTGCATTTGAGAGCTTGAGATAAGAGCTGCAGCTACGGCCAAATCGGCGCAGGGCTCAGTGAGTTTAAGCCCGCCCACGATATTCACAAACACATCATGGTGGATCAATTGTACGGGGCTATGTCGCTCTAAAACAGCAAGTAGTAGGTGTACACGCTGAACGTCAAAGCCTAAAGCGGTCCGTCTGGGATTGTGCATTGTGCTTTGAGTGGTTAAAGCCTGTACTTCGCATAAAAGTGGTCGGGTTCCTTCAAGGGCTGCAAAAACACTGGAGCCAATACTATCAACACCACGTTCCTCTAGAAAAAACTCACTAGGATTAGTGACCTCCATGAGGCCAGCATGCTCCATTTGGAAAACACCGAGCTCATTTGTTGCTCCAAATCTATTTTTTAAAGCTCGCAATAGCCGAAATTGATGACTGTTGTCGCCTTCAAAGCTCAAAACCGTATCGACCATGTGTTCTAAAACTTTTGGCCCAGCGATATTTCCGTCTTTTGTTACATGACCAATGAGAAAGACACTAATTCCAGAGGACTTTGCTAAACTCATTAAGCGAGCGGCACATTCCCTCACCTGGGAAACGCTTCCTGGGGCGCTTTGCAATTCAGCCAGGTAAACGGTCTGAATAGAGTCCACTATGAGTACGTCAGGCTTTCGGATCTCTGCCATAGCTAAAATGTCTTCTAGCTGACTTTCCGCTGCCACCTCGACTCGTTCTGAGTTGACGCCAAGACGCTGAGCTCGAAGACCGGTTTGATCTACGCTCTCCTCACCCGAGACATAAAGTAAGTTTAAGCCTTGAGAGGCCAGGCCTCCGGCCATTTGTAATAATAGTGTGGATTTCCCAATACCAGGGTCGCCGCCGAGTAGGGCGTAAGATCCTTTGACCAAACCTCCGCCTAAAACTCGATCCAGTTCTTTAAAACCAGTGCTAGTACGGTTTTCTTTTTTGGCGACAATTTTGTCGTTGAGTTTAATGGTTCGAGATCCCTTTTTGTTTTCGGAATCTGAAACGGACCAGCCTCTTTTGTTAAGGCTACTTTTTTTGGTATCAACGGCCACTTCTTCCACAAGAGAATTCCAAGCGCCGCAGCCACGACACTTTCCTTCCCATTTAGGAAAACTGGATCCGCACTCCTGACAACTAAATGTGGTTTTTGCTTTGGCCATAAGTCTAGCTATCATTCTTACATTTTAAACTCAATGGACAAGCAAAGAGTGTGTAAGTTCATAGCAAAGAAAGCAATGCGTCAACCCTACAGAGGTCCGGCACCTCGGACCACAATAGTACCTTTGAGGGGTTTGTAGGAAACCGCTCACGGCAATGGATAGCTATAGGTTAGAATAATATGATGAGCTGCACACGGACGATTTGCTCTTTTCTAGTCACACTTTTTTTAGTTCCCTGTTTTGCGGAGGACCTATGGAAGGATGTGCGTGAGGCGCATATAGATGGGGATCTGCCTAAATCGATGAAGGAACTTCTATCTATGGATGAATCCAAGATGGGGCCTTCGGATTTAAGACTTAAAGATTTCGCCCAGGGATTATTGTTTTATCAGAATTCGGAAAAGCAAAAGTCAGAGCAGTGGTTTGTTCATCATATTTCTAAAAAAGGATCATTAAGTGGCTATGCTCATTATTATATGGGCGAAATTTATTTTGGCAGGGGAGAATGGAAGACGGCAAATGCTCACTTTGGCAAAGCTTTAGATGCTAAAGTGCCAAGGAATTTTGTCTACAAATCGAGATACAAACTGGGTCTTTCCAACTTCCATTTGAAAAGATTTAAAACAGCTCGGAAACACTTTCGATATGTGGAAAGAAAGTGGAGAGGTTCTTTTGATCATCCTAAAGTGGTCTTTGATTTAATGAAGACTGAGTTTGCTCGACGATCTTGGGCCAAAGGATGCTACTGGGCTCGAAAAATGTATCACAGATATCCCACATACCCGGCTGTAGTAAACTGGACTGCAGATCTTGCTAAAGCGGAATACGAACCCGGAAAAGCCACACGCTGTACCACTTCATTTTCAGATCGTTCACGTCGCATTCGTAGGCTGCAATGGGAAGGTATGGCTGACAGAGCATTTACTGAAATTCAAAAGCTGGATGTGGATGCGTTGGGATTAGATGATTTTTTTAAAGATCGTTTGCTCGCTGAGTACAACATTAATCAAGGTTTCCCTGGGAAAGCACTAACAATTCTCTTAAAGTATCGCGAAGAGCAGAGAAGAAATTTTGATTTTAATATGCTTTTAGCAAAGGCCGCCCAGAGATCGGGAGATTATTATCTTGCACAGAATACCTATCGGCGAGCCATGAAGTACACTAAATCCAGTCGAAAAAAGCGAAAGGCCTTGTTTCGATCCGCATTTCTCTCCTATCAGAATCGAGATTATGATTTAGCGGCCCAGGGATTTGAAAGCCTGACATCACGCCAGAGAAGGTCAAGTTTGTACAGAGATGCCAAGTGGTACCTCGCATGGACAAAGTATTTACGAGGCGACTTTGAAGGTGCCATTAGTGATTTTAAGTACATTCAAAGGAAACAAAAAAGATCCTGGCGATGGAGATCCAGTATTTCTGTAGATAAAGTTAAATATTGGATGTCCATGGCTCAGAAGCATCTCAATCTTTTTGAAGAGTCCTATGCCAATTTGCGAGAAATTTCTCTACAAAGATCAGAGGGATACTACACCACAGCTTCTCGATTCCGCATGCAACAAGTGTTTCAATTGGCCAAAGAGTCGGGACAGCCCATTAAGTTGACTGAGAAAGATGGTCGAAATATTGCCAATGTACTTGAAAAGAGCCTCATTCCGGATGCTGTACTACCAGAAGTGCCTGCAGAAGAGGATCAGCCGGTTCCACGTTCTGCGATGTCTGATAGCGAAGAAGAAGATGATCCAGATTACAATGAAAACCTAAAAGTCGTCATTGATGACGAGCCTTCGGACTTCTACCACAGCCTTTTTAAAGATGATGTTGTAGAGGGTGAGCCGGAGCATGAGTTTGTGACTTATTATAGAGATCCGCGGTTGGCGAGTCGGTTTGATCGTGTTCGTGATTTAGTTCGGATTGGGTTCAATGAGGCGGCACGGTGGGAGCTCTATGAAATAGAGCGAAGAACAAGAAACGAGACCTACCAAAAATCGATCATGGGAGTTTACAAAGAAATTGGTGCCTATAATCGTTCTGCATATGTTAGCGATATCTATTTTGGAGGACAGCGCCGGAAGTATGGCATTTCAGGGGTGAAGTATTTATGGGAGCATGCTTTTCCGCAACCTTATAAAGAACAGGTTTTGGATTCCAGTAAAGAGTTTGGTGTACCTCCAGAATTCATATTTTCAATCATGCGCGCCGAGAGTTTTTTCAGAGCCACGGTGGAGTCTCCTGTGGGAGCAAAGGGACTAATGCAAATCATGCCAAATACAGGTCGTAAAGTGGCTTCTCTTATTGGCGATGATGATTTTAATGTAAATGATTTGCTCACGCCGAAAGTGAATATTCGATTGGGTTCTCGATATCTAAAGCGACTTATGACGATGTTTAAAGGACAATTGCCGCTTGCGGCAGCAGGTTACAATGCGGGACCACACCGGGTGGAAAATTGGCTGCATCAATTTGGTGAAGTGGAGATGGATGAGTTTATCGAGCACATTCCGTTTATGGAAACTAGGAACTATGTAAAAAAGGTAGCTCGGCACTATGCCTTATATAATAAAATTTACGCTGACAATAATGTGGCTTCCGTATTTCTAGTGAGACCTGTGGAGCCAGTTCTAAAAGGGCGATCTCCTATAAATAGAGAGCATTGGAATAAGCTTTAAAGATTCTAAAAGATTCTTAAAGGTATGCGAACTCATTAAGCAACTTAGTGAAGCAAAAGTTTTTGTGTCTTAGGAATTCCTATAATTTTCACAGAGTCGTAATCAATAGGGGTCTAAAATAAATGCAGGAACAACCTTTAAAGTAGCAGAAGTGGCAATACAGCCTCCGTAAATCATCAATGCTCATCGCAATCTATTGATAATTGTTTCCTAATGGGGGACAACATTTGCGGGATATTTAAGGGGGGAACTATGTCCAAGTATTTACTTTGTGCATTTGTCGCACTATTGGCCGTTACCGGCTGCAAGAAAAAACAATCCGCTGATTACGGTCTCAATCTAGATGAGACATTTAGAATGCACTTCCAAACAGAACCGCCGACTTTGGATTGGACAAAATCCTCAGATACGACCAGTTCTACTGTGATAAATAATCTAATGGAAGGTTTGGTCACCTATGATTTAAATTCAGACACGCTTGAGCTTCAACCTGGATTGGCTGAATCTTGGATGTCGAACCGTGATGCTTCCGTATGGACATTTAAGATGAAAAAGGACATTAAATGGTCGGATGGTGTGGCCTTTACTGCGCAACACGCTGCAGATGGTCTACTTCGATTGCTGGATCCAAAGACAGCGGCTAAGTATGCCTACTTTATTTTTGGTATTAAGAATGCAAAGCCTTACTCCACAGGTGAATTGAAAGACGCAAGCCAAGTGGGTATCGAAGTGGTGAATGACCACACCTTGCAAATCACTTTGGAAAGACCAATGAGCTTCTTTCCACAGTTGTTGACTCATGTTCCAACATTCCCTGTTCGTTTAGATGTCATCGCAAAGCATGGCGACACTTGGACGGAAGCTGGCAATATCGTGACTCTTGGTCCTTATAAATTAAAAATATGGGAGCACGACAAAGCCATTGTTCTTGAAAAAAATGACACCTATTTCGGTCGCCCAGCAAAAACACCTTATATCCTTGGGTACATTATCAATGAAGCGACAACAGCAAGAAATATGTTTGATCTAGGTCGCATTGATGCCCAAATGGACCTACCCGCAAATGAGTTGAGTTTACTTAAAGAGCGTAAGGAATTCGAAGATCAGAATATCTTAGGAATATTCTACTTTGGATTTAATACCAAAAAAGCACCTATGGATAATTTAAAAGTCCGTAAAGCCATTAGCATGGCCATTGATAAGGATGAGATCGTAAAAATGTTAGGTGGTGGTCAAATTCCATTGGCAGGTTGGATTCCAAAGGGGATGAAGGGCTATGACGAAAACATGGGCCTAAAATATAATACGGAAATGGCTAATAAACTTCTCGATGAAGCGGGCTATAAGGATAGAAGCACATTCCCAAGAATCACTTTGGCATTTAACACAAATGACAATCACAAAAGGTTGGCTGAAAGTGTTCAGGCACAGTTGAAATCAAAGCTTGGAATTCAGATTGAGCTGAGAAACGAAGAGTGGAAAGTGTATCTTGAGAGTTTGCAAACGGACCCTCCTCATATCTTTCGCTTAGGATGGTTGGCAGACATTCCTGATCCCGACAACTTTATGAATTTTTTATTGAGTGATTCAGATAATAATCACACCAACTGGGGTAATCCGCGATTTGATGAATTGGTAATCAAAGCTGCATCTGTAACCAACGATGCCGAGCGTATGAAGCTCTATGACGAGGCGCAGAGAATTTTGGTTGAGCAAGACATTCCCGTTCTTCCCATCTATACCATGGTAGAGACCATGATGGTGAATGAGCGTGTGAAAGGTTTTCCCGCCAATGCCATTTCTCAAATGAAGTTTAAGGATATTGAAATTACCAACTAATGGTTAACGAAAGCATCTAGAGTGAGCAAAGTTGTAATAGCAAAATTGATGGGAGGCCTAGCACTGGGCCTCTTTATTTTTAGTGTGTTGCTTTCCTTCCTTGGCTATGAATTACCAACGGCTTTGATCTGGGCCGATGTTATCGTGGTTTTAGGATTTTTCGGCTATTATACTTATTCTCAGAAAATTGGAGCCTATGTAACTAAAAGACTTTTAGAGGCGGGAGTCACATTGTTTGTGATAGCCACTCTAACGTTTGGTCTGTTGCGAGTCATTCCAGGTGGACCTTTTGATGAAGAGAAGGCTCTTCCACCTGAAGTTAAAGCAAGTATTGAAGCTAAGTATAACCTGGATAAACCCATTTATGTTCAATATGGAAAGTATCTCTTGGGATTGGCTCAAGGAGATTTAGGGGAGTCCTACAAATACTTAGGGCGGCCTGTATCTGTGATGATTGCAGAAACTCTGCCTCCTACCTTTCAGTTGGGTATCTTTTCTCTGATTATTTGTTATCTCATAGGAATACCCGCTGGGTTAATAGCGGCGGCAAGACATAATTCTTGGGTAGATAGTACGGCGATGGTGGGAGCCATTAGTGGTGTGGCCTTGCCGAGTTTTGTAGTGGCCGCTGTTCTTATCTTATTATTTAGTTTCGAATGGTCTCTTTTACCAGCGGCGCTTTGGGATGGTCCGACTTATTACATCTTACCGGTGATAGCGCTGGGCACTCGGCCTGCGGCAGTGATTGCTAGGCTCACTCGAGCTAGTGTTCTTGAGGTGATTCATTCCGACTATATTCGTACTGCCAAGGCAAAAGGGCTCGGGTATTGGACGATTTTGTTTAAACATGTTTTAAAGAACTCTTTGATTCCAACACTGACTTTTTCTGGTCCGCTCATTTCCGGTTTGTTGACGGGTTCTTTTATTATCGAGTTTATGTTTGCCATCCCTGGAATGGGCAAGCACCTCATTCAAAGTGTAACCAATAGAGACTACCCGTTGATACTTGGAATGACATTGCTTTACTCTGCGATTTTAGTTTTAGCGAACCTGATTGTGGACTTACTTTATAGTTACTTCGACCCACGAATAAAGTTGGATAAATAGATTATGGGAACTCGAACTACGACACCAACAACAAGTATTATTAAACCAAAGGGAAAGAGCCTTTGGATTGAGGGCTATCATAGACTCTTAAAAAATAAAGCCTCAGTGGTTTCGATGGTTTTTATTGTTTTGGTATGTTTGATGGCGATTTTCGCTGAAGAACTTTCGCCCTATCCTTTTGATGAACCCCATGTGGATGATGCCCTGGTACCGCCAAATAGCACCTACTGGCTAGGAACAGACAGTTTAGGTCGAGATATGCTCTCTAGAATTATTTACGGCGCTAAAATGTCTATGTCTGTTGCGATCTATACCTCAATAATATCTCTCTTGATTGGTGGTATTTATGGTGCGGTCTCCGGATATGTTGGTGGAAAACTTGATAGCATCATGATGCGTTTTGTGGATATTTTGTACGCTATACCCACATTGGTACTGTTGATTTTAGTTAAGGTATTTTTTGACGCTGTAGAAATTTTTGATGATCCGGAACTAAAGGCACTCGTGGGAATTTTAGCCGCTCTTAGTGTTGTGGGCTGGGTGATGCTAGCCCGAGTGGTACGTGGTCAGGTCTTGCAGGTGAAGCAGATGGCCTATGTTGAGGCCTCGCATGCATTAGGAGCACGAGGCATTTGGATTGTGGTAAAACATATATTCCCCAACATTTTAGGCCCCATTGTGGTTCTGCTGTCCTATCAAATTCCTTCCAACATACTATTTGAAAGTTTTCTAAGTTTTATTGGGTTAGGTTTGCAGCCCCCCTATTCCAGTTGGGGTGTATTGGCTTCAGACGGCTGGAGAAGCTTACGTAGCTTCCCTCATTTGATTTTATATCCCAGCTTGATCCTCTTTCTGGTGATTCTCGCCTTCAATCTATTTGGAGATGGCCTAAGGGACGCTTTTGATCCCAAAATGCGTGGCAAACAGTAAAGTTTTCAAGCTCGCTCCATAGGGGTGGGTTTGTGGTATATTTCGCCATCTGTTTAATGAGGTGAAAGCAATGATACGTCTGCTGATTTTAATTCTGATGTTTGTTTTTGTGGGTTGTGGAGAAAAGAACAAATCTCCCAAAGTGGAAGATGTGACCCAGTCCTTTCTGAACACTGTGGGTGGGCAAACCTTCCGTGCTCCTAATTCTAAGTTATATAGTGAGATGAAGATCCTAAGAAGTGGTAAGGTCATTCAGTCCGACAAAGATGATGTTTGCCCTTCAAAGAGTTCTGGAAGTGTGATGGAAGTTAAGACTTCCGGTTCAGTGGTAGAGCCCTTATATAATGGGGAAGCTGTAGGTTCCTTTGAGCGCACCTATTGGATCTATATTGAACTGGATGAAATCGTATTTGATGAACAAGCCTACAATGAGCGCTATGGTGTCGTAGGGAGTGGATATGTTCCCTTCACAAAACAACAATGTCGAGAGCAAATTGAAAATCTTAAATTGGAGAGCTATCCAAAAGAAGACAGAATTTTTGCTTACTCCTATGACTATTTTATGATCGAAGTGCGACCTCGTACTATGAGCGAGAACGACACCGACTACTTTGACCAAAACTTTGTAGGTGCCGGTTTAACTCCTGAAAATATCGCCAGCCGTTAGTTTGCTTTTGGGGGATAGAATGGATCTGTTTACAATTGCTAGGATAATGATTGGGGTGGCCCATTTTGATGGTCGGTTTTCCGATGAAGAAAAACGGCAACTTAAAATCATTTTTAAAAATATTAAATTCAGTGATGATGAAAGAGCTCAAATTCAGCAAGATATTTTATATCCCCCTGACCCAATAGAACTATATGAACAGTTGAAAACTAAAGAAGATATTTATAGGTGTCTTATTTGGATGAAGCAGCTGAATAGTTCAGATGGGGAGTCAGTGGACGAAAAGGCCCTTTATGATCAGTTTATGCAATCTGGTGGTGCTGAGATAGTTAGAGAGTTTGCCGAAAAAGAAACCTTTAAAAATGAACTGAATCACTTGAGAAGGGAATCTTCGGAGGCTCAGAAGAAAGCGAGAAGAGCTCAAAGGTTAGCCTACTTTGGGCTGTTTTTTGATTAATTCTTAAAAAAGAAAAACTAATGCCTGTCGCTAGTTAGCTTAAGTTTTATTTCTAAAATTTCACAATTGAGTGTTTGCCATTTATCAATTTCCAAAATGCTCAAACATGCGGGCGGCCCATCGCTTGCTTACGCAAACTTGTTCCGTCCGAACTCGCTTTTGGCAATTATAAATGGAAACCACTCAATGAGTGAAATAAGCCGAATTTAAAATATTTAAACGTTAAAGAGAAAGTGCATGATGTCGCCATCTTTTACGACGTACTCTTTACCTTCGGACCTAAACTTACCTTTTTCTTTGATGGCGGATTCAGATTTGAATTCAAATAAATCTGTGCAGTGATAGACTTCGGCGCGTATAAATCCTTTTTCAAAATCAGAGTGAATGACTCCAGCGGCCTGAGGTGCTTTAGTGCCTTTGTGAATGGTCCAGGCACGAACTTCCTTTTCACCAGCAGTAAAATAGGTTTCCAGATCTAAAAGGGAGTAGGCTTCTCGAATCAATCGGTTGAGGCCGGGTTCGGTGAGGTCCATGGACTCTAGAAACTCCATCTTTTCCTCGTCTTCGAGTTGGGAGATTTCAGCTTCGATGGCACTGCAAATGGTAACAATGTTATTGTTCTCTGACTCCGCCAATTGACGAACTTTTTCAACGTAAGGTTCACTTTTAGAGATGTCCTCTGCGACATTACAGGCATAGAGAACCGGTTTTGAAGTCAGCAGCTGGAGTTGGGGAACGAGTTTTTCTTCATCTTCGGTCACTTCGACACTTCGGGCGGGCTTTCCCTCTTCCAGTGCGGCTTTAATTCTTACCATTAACTCGTGTTCAGCAATTAGTTTTGCATCTTTCGAAGTACGAACGATCTTTTCATTTTTCTTTACGCGTTTTTCAACGCTCTCAAGGTCAGCCAGCATAAGTTCTGTATTAATGGTTTCGATGTCTCTTAAAGGATCTACAGAGCCATTAACATGGATCACATTGTCGTCTTCAAAACAGCGAACAACGTGCACGATAGCATCTGTTTCTCGGATATTAGCCAGAAATTGGTTTCCTAGGCCTTCACCTTTGCTCGCTCCGGCCACTAGGCCAGCGATATCAACAAACTCAATGGCTGTAGGGATTAAACTTTGAGGTTTTATAAATTGAGTGATTTGATCTAAGCGCTGATCAGGAACTGTTACCACTCCTACGTTAGGGTCGATAGTGCAAAAAGGGTAGTTGGCCGATTCTGCCTCCGCACTTGTTAAAGCATTAAAGAGAGTACTCTTACCAACGTTAGGTAAACCTACGATTCCACACTTAAGACCCATGATCAGCTCCCGGGATTGTTAAATTCATTGGCCGCACTATTAAGGCCGTGTTTTACAAAGGCCTCTACGCCATCCACAATATTATTCAAATAATCTGTTAATGTCTTCTCTTCTTCTTTTGAAAAATTGGAGAGCACATGACTGGCCATATCTCCTCTAGAGGGTCTGCCCACTCCCAGTCTGAGGCGTCCATATTTGTTTGTTCCCAGGTGAGTATGAATATCCCGCACACCATTTTGGCCAGCATGGCCACGATTCTGTTGAAACTTCATGATGCTGTAGGGAAACTCCACTTCGTCATGCAGAACCAGTAGGTCCTGCAGTTCCACCTTATAATAGTCTAAAAGTGCTCGTACGGATTCTCCGGAATTATTCATGTAAGTCTGAGGTTTTGCTAATAAGACAGAGTTGTCTCCGATACGGCCTTTAGATGTCAGTGCTTTTTTTTCGGATTTGAAAGGGGGAAATGCAAAGGCTTGGGCGAGAGCATCTACGCCCATGAAGCCTATGTTATGCCGGTTCATTATATATTTTTGGCCTGGGTTTCCCAGGCCAACAATCAGCTTCATTCGTTTCAACCAAATCAGGTGAAAGGGTTAAGATTAGTCTTTCTTTTCTGCGCCTTCAGCAGGGGCAGCGCCTTCAACAGCGCCTTCAGCAGCAGGATCCGCTTCTTTTTCTTCTGCAACTACTGCACAAGTACAAAGAGTCATTTCCATAGAAGACATTACTTTAAAGTTTTCAGGCATTGGGATGTCTGAAACGTGAATCGCTCCGTTAAGCTCTAAGCTTGAAACATCAACGGAAAAGTGATCTGGGATTTCGTTAGGAAGACATTCAATCTCGATCTCACGATGAGCAATGCTAAGTACACCACCGTCTTGAGCGCCGGCTGGTTTTCCTTCGAACTTCACTTCCACTTCAACACGAACAGTTTTTGTCATGTCAGGAGCATAGAAATCGATGTGTGTTGGCAGGTGAGTGGTAGGATGTCTGTCTACAGACTTCACTAAAACATTGATCGTTCCCACTTTTCCACCGCTAACAGTGAAAATGGCGTTATCGTAGCCATGACCCGTGTATTTAATCGCATCGTTTTGTTGAATCGTGATGGGTGTACTGTCGAGCTTGGGTCCGTAAACCACTGCAGGAACTTGTTTAGCACGTCTTAATTTTCCAGAAATTCCTTTACCAGGAGTTCTGTCAGTTGCGTTAATTGTAATTGTATCAGCCATTTTTTACCTCGTTTTTTTCTCTCAATTTTAATCAAACAAAGAAGTTACAGATTCATGGCTGTAAATTCTTTTTATGGCCTCAGCCACCACCGGTGCCACCGAAACCACCTCGATCTTCGAGCTCTGCTTGCCCGCTTCGCTCAAAGGGATGGTATCTGAAACCAAAATTCTCTCTAACTTACACTCATTGATTCTTGAGATGGCCGGTCCGGAGAACAGTGGATGTGTACACACCGCAAACACCTTTTTTGCACCATTTCCGATCAAACTGTCAACTGCTTGCACCAGAGTACCACCAGTATCGATCATATCGTCCACAATAATGGCAATTTTACCCTTAACATCTCCAATAAGATGGTAGGCTTTGGCTTCATTGGGTCCAAGACGGCGCTTATCAATGATTGCAATGGGAGATTCTACCCGCTTTGCAAAGGCTCTGGCTCGCTCAACGCCTCCAGCATCTGGACTGACAACTACAAAATCGTCACCAGCGCCGTATTCTTCTCTCCAGCGGCGAGCCATTGTTGGAATGGCAAATAAGTGATCCACGGGACAGTTGAAAAAGCCCTGAATCTGGGCTGAATGTAAATCTACAGTGAGTACACGATTGGCTCCAGCGGCAATTATCAGATCCGCCACACATTTGGCGGAAATGGGAGCACGAGGAGCTACTTTTCGATCCTGTCTCGCGTAACCATAGTATGGGATCACGGCGGTGATGGAGTTAGCACTAGCTCGACGCAAGGCGTCGAGGGTTATGAATAACTCCATATAATGTTCGTTTCCAGGAGGGCAGGTGCTCTGGATGATATGAACATCAGCCCCACGAACGCTCTCGTGGATCTCGACCTGAATCTCACCATCAGAGAAGTGGCTAATGCTGCTTTTTCCAAGTGGTACACCCACATTTTCAGCCACTTTGGCCGCAAAATCTGGGACACTATTTCCGCTAAATATTTTCAGTTCTCGCATAGTGTGAATCATGTATCCCATCCCATTTATAAAGTCCAGTTTTGGCTCTAGGTTTATTTAAAAAAACCTAGGATTTAGGCATAGATGTGCGGCGTTTGGGCTGGACAGGATCGAATCGATTTTCAATAATTTTGTTTATGGAAACTGAACTTCTAAGACGACGAGAATTAGGCCCCAGCGGAGATGCTCAATGGGGTGTATTTGAAATTCCTGAGCGAGTGGATGCCTTCAACTTTGAAGATTTCTCCGAACAGCTCATTAGCTACATAGCTAATAAGGGCCCATGGGTGGCGTTGGATTTTTCCAACACAGGCTTTTTAAGCTTTAATGCCATCAGATTTATATCAGAGAAAGCGGACGAGTTATTGGGCAATGGTGGCAGTTTGGCCATAGTAGGCCCTACCGAAAAACTGAAGCGACAAATTTCCATCTTTGCTACATTGGAAAATGTCATTGTGGCTGAAAGCGTTGAGCGATTAAGAAGGTAAAAATTTAAAAAATCTCTACCAGCTTTCGAATGGCTTGTGCTCTGTGTGAGACTTTATTTTTAAATGGAATCCCTAGTTCTGCGAAAGTTTTTTCCTCACCTTCGGGGATAAAGCAAACGTCATAGCCAAAACCAGCTGTGCCGGCGACTTTCTTAGAGATACTACCTTCAACAACACCGTCGAATACAAACTCTTCTCCAGTGGGAGAAATGGCTACAATACAACAAACAAATTTAGCCGATCTCTCGGTGGGAGTCCGAAGGTTGACCATCTTCATGACTTTGGCCACATTTTCATGGTCGGTGGCTTTATCGCCAGCGTACCTAGCGCTATGAACTCCGGGCAAGTCTTTAAGGCCTTTGACTTGTAGGCCAGAGTCTTCAGCCACTACCCATTGATCGGGCATTACGGATTTTAAAGATTTAGCTTTGATGCGGGCGTTATCTAAAAAGGTCTCTCCAGTTTCCGCCGGGGAGTGGTAATTTTTAACTTCAGAGAGTTGGTGAAAAACTAAACCTTTACCATGTAACAAAGATTTAAATTCGTTCACTTTTCCGCTATTGGAGGTGGCTAACCAGATGTCCATTTATATTCCTTTTAAGAATGTTTCTTTTGTAAATCTATTAGTTCTTGGCAGCCCTTTTTGGCCAGCTCAATCATGGATTGTAATTCCACCTCGCTGAAAGGGTTTCCTTCAGCCGTCCCCTGTATTTCGATAAAATTATTTTCTTCATTCATTACGAAGTTCATATCCGTATCGATATTGGCGTCTTCGTCATAGTTGAGGTCCAAGAGAGGTCGGGATCCCTGAAGACCAATGCTCACAGCGCTAATATTATATTTAATAGGATTTTCTTTTATTTCATTCTGATTAAGTAAAAACTGGATGGCCAGTTGAAGTGCAACAAACCCTCCAGTAATTGCAGCGGTTCGTGTTCCGCCATCAGCTTGCAGAACATCGCAATCTACGGTGATCTGCTTTTCTCCAAGTTTTCCCAAATCAATGCATGAGCGAAGTGACCGTCCAATGAGTCGGGATATTTCCTGACTTCTGCCACTGTTTGCAGTTTTATCTCGTCGCATTCTGGAGTGTGTGGAACGTGGTAACATGCCGTACTCTGCGGTGACCCAGCCCTGTCCGGAGCCCATCATCCATTTGGGTACGCCGGGTTCAACCGAGGCCGTGCAGGCCACATGAGTGTGACCCATCTTAATCAACACACTTCCTTCAGCATGACGGTTAAACTGAGGCACAATTTCTACAGGTCTTAACTGATGATCTTCACGTCCATCTGTACGCATAACTCTCCCTTACGATTGAGAGCTTACAATAGAGGGGATCACAATGTTTTGTCCAACGATTCTTTATATTTGATGAGCCCATCATAGATGCTCTGAGCTAGCTTATTTTGATAGCTTTTTTGGCTCAGTAAGGGGCCCTCTTTTTTGTGGGTGAGAAAGCCGAGTTCAACCAGGACAGAGGGCATCGGAACGTTCGATACCACGTAAAACTCAGCCTGTTGGATGACGTACTTTTTGGATTTTTTATAGCCTTTCCACTGTTCCACTAAATGAACAGATAGATCCGCACTAGAGTGTATGCTTTGAGTGCGGATGAGGTCTTCCAAAATGCTCTTTACATAGGGATTCTTATGGGCCGGGCCAAAAGACATCCGTTCTTCATCACTGATTCGGCCACCATGGTGTTCTTCTCTTCGAGCTAAGAATAGAGATGATTTTTCTGGGGGGAGTTGATGTTGGAAGAAGAACTCAGCTCCGATGGCCCTTGAATCAGGTGATGAGTTGGCATGAATGCTTAAGAATAGGTCGCCGGAAAAGGATTGTGCCATCTCGGCTCTTTTTTTCAGGGACCGAGGTGAGTCCGAACTACGAGTCATTTTGACTTTGAACTGTGGGTTGGACTCTATCAGTTTCGCAAGCTTTTTGGAGACCTCAAGTACAATCCTCTTTTCAGTGCCGACGGAATAATTGGCTCCATTGTCATAACCGCCGTGTCCAGGATCGATGACCACAGTGAATGCAAAAGCATCATGGGATAGAAAGAGTATTGTAGCTGGGAGAAGTAGTGATCGGATAAATGGCTTCATACTTCTATTCTATATATAGATGGACTGCCATGCGATGTAATGAGGGTTGACTAGGTCACTGACTAGGTAATTTTTTCCGAAATGATTTTGGATAAAAAAAATGACGACCTGGGGG